>Ga0114977_10000185_pt1 | contig 40447 bp, 52 predicted proteins | sample S_130805_MF_Meta_FD_87026 | JGI IMG/M metagenome (GOLD analysis project Ga0114977, IMG submission 87026) | Freshwater microbial communities from Lake Simoncouche, Canada to study carbon cycling - S_130805_MF_MetaG | ecosystem: Environmental > Aquatic > Freshwater > Lake | place: Lake...
AAAACAATCGGCGAGTGGCGTATAAAAAAGGCGAAAACAATCGGCGAGTGGCGTATAAAAAAGGCGAAAACAATCGGCGAGTGGCGTATAAAAAAGGCAAAAACAATCGGCGAGTGGCGTATAAAAAAGGCGAAAACAATCGGCGAGTGGCGTATAAAAAAGGCAAAAAACCCATTTCTGGATTAGAAGTGAGTATTTGCGAGAGTTATTTGGAAATTCCTAATAACTGCAAAAAAGTTTCCAGAGAAATGTTTTGTTGTGCGATGAAATGCGCCAATCAGTTTTTTCGAAATTTAGCAAAAATTTTTTTTGGCTCATTTCTTTCATTTTGTTGCTGGGAATTTGATTATTTTCGATATTGTTGATAATTTGATTTATTATTTGTCCTAATTTGTTTTTTTGAAAATATTTTGCTGGATTGTCTGATGCAACGTAGTCGTAGCTATACTTTTCTTCGATGTGTAGCTGCTTGAACGTTCGCGGTGGCGTTTCTTGCAACTCTCTTTTTTTTAAGCTGGGGTAGATAGCAAACGGATCGATTGTTCCTTTGTCAGCCAGCCAACCAAAAATATCTTTAAGGAAATCGCCGGCGTATAAATCATTGTAAAAAATATCATTTCGATAATAGGAAATGTAGGTCAATTTGTTGCCGTTTAGTATTTCTTTTTCCAAGATGTTCAAACATTTTTTTATATCTAAAAAATATTTTTCGTATAGAAGGGTATTAAAATTTTCTTTTCTTAAAGATGAATTTAAACAATCCGTAAAATTTATAAAAATATCATCATTATTACAAAAATCTTCAAAAATTTTCTGAACGAATCTAAAAATCTCTATGTATTTAATTTGATTGTGTGAATTTTTTTGCTGCATACATTGACGCCAAAATCATTGCTATGCAAAGTATTCCATAATGAGTAACGTTTTGAAAGTTCCAAAACAACGGAAAAATTACTATGAAAAATATGTAAGAAAGCATCCTCGCACTTCCGCCGTAAGCTGCCATTAGCTTAAATCTGTCTTCAATCGGAAATTTTTTTAAAACATACCCATATATTAGGTTCCAGGTGATGCCTAACATTGTGATCGTTTGTATGACGATGTAAATCCATATTGGCCAATCCTGCGTAAGCGATCCATATATCAAAGCAGCTACGCCTATTGCTGCAATAATGTGATACACTGCCATAGTGCGGTATTTGTGCCAGCCTAGTTTGCATGGCACATACGCCATCAAGTATTCAAGAAACAAATGCGCAAGGACAATATAAAAATTATGAAAATATATAAAATCTTTTTCATAGCCAAGCTGTTTGATGATCAATGGGGAAAAAAATGTAAAATTGAAAGCAAAAAGCACTGGGTATCCCATGCTCAGCACCAAAAAAATGAGACCCTTCTTTTTGTTGATTTTGGCGGCGTTCATCAATCTTTTTGAGTACGATTCAAGTGGAGTTATTGTTATTTTTTTTGTGTATTTTCTAAAATCTTCGGTTTCAAACAAAAAATTCCTAATAATCATTACAAATATCGAAGCAAACGCCGCAAAAACAAATGGAAAACGCCAACCCCAAGAATAATCGGCTAGAAAATTGGATGAAAAAAACATTAAGCCTAGAGCCAGTGTGCCACCAAAACCCTCGCCCATAGTCATTTTTGTAACGGCAATTGGTAGAAATCGTTCATTCCATTGCTCAGTATCTTTGAAAAACATGTCTTTGTCTTTGTTAATGTAGGATTCTACAGAGTAGAGCTTAGCTGCACTTGGCTCACCTGCTAGCGCGATGCCTTGGATTATTCGCAAGATCACTAAAATCACTAATGGGTAGTATTTTTGGTTTTCTGCCCAACAGGTATGATCAGGTATGAAGGCAATCATCGTTGTTACGATCCCGGTTACGACTGAAGATAGCAACAAAACCGAACGCCGGCCGTAAGTGTCGCCTCTTTTTGCCCACCACAGGCTAGCCAAAGGGGCGATTAAGTATAAGCCAGCCATGGAAAAATATTTTAAAAAACTATCGTCCAACCAAGGAAACAAATGTTTGTGTAAAACCGAAGAAAGATGCACGTAAAGATATAGATCAAACAATTCTAAAAAATTGCAAAAAAATACAAGATTGTACGAGCTTTGCTTTTTTAGATTAAACACGAAATATTCTCTAAATTAAAAAGTCTTTCAGTTTAGGAATAATCTTTTTTAGCCTTAAAGGCAATATGCTAAGGGTAATTTTCGGGATCTGTGTTACTTCGGGGGTGGATTATCGGGATCGTACATGCGGATTTTTAGCTTTTTTTCTTCAACATTTCATTTAGAAACTACACCAAACACTTGAGCCAGATCTTTTGTTGTTGTTGTTTTGAAAAGTTGGTTAAGCTGTTTCGCTTTTGCTTCTGAAGGATTTTTTGCAAAATTGTAAGCAGTGTTAATTGTTTTGGGGCTTAAAAGCCAGCTCATGCCACCAGTCAACCCACCTAGTTTAGCAATTGTTGCAAAAGGTGCTACTCCAAGTCCGTAAAGTGCGGTCGCGGCTGCGGCATAGACACCTGAACCTGAAGGATTTGGTATGTTTTTTAGACTTTTGTAAATGTGTTTAGCAGCTTCTCCAAGGTTATTTAATTTTTCTGTATCTAGATTTTTGATTTCCTTCAATTCTTTGTTTTTTTTGCCGTAACCCAAAATGACAGATGCTAGTTGACCTGGGTCAATGTCGCCAGTTTTTGGATTAGTAACTTTGTTGCCAATCAAAATGTCTAATTTATTGCGCTCGGCATTTGCTGAGAAAAAATCCTCAGCTTTTCTATAGTTCGCTTGAAAGCCTTGTTGGTTATCGTAATTCAGAAGATCTTCCTTTAAAGCCGTTGCAAGCTGTTTGTACCTGGGTTGAAGGTAACTTTGTGCGCCAGTTAAAGTGCTCGAATGCTTACTGAGCTTGTTTAAAAGCTGTTTGTCGTCAATCAGAGATTCAACTGTTGGAATGAACTCGGCCGCGTAATCTTCTAATTTCCCGCCCTTTTTTAAAAAGTCATACAGTTTTCTTGGAACATCTTCGACTACCACCGGAGTTTCAAACAAATTATTTTCTTTGAAATATTTTATAAATTTTTTTGTACCTGTGTTGCTTTGTAAATCTTTAAAAGTGCCACCATTTTTCAAAAAACCAATAACATGCTCTGGATTTTCAATTAAAAAAGAATTGATATAGTTTCTGTCTAATTTAGGCAAATCTTTTTTACTAAGCAATTCTTTTAAAGTGCCACCATTTTCAAAAAATTCAGCAACACGTTTTGAGGGCTGATCAGCCTTTGGAATTTCGCCCTTATTTATGTAGTTTTTAAGTTCTTGTTGAAATTCATGTAGTGGTGCTCCTGCCGATTGCCTTTCTTTTAGTAATTCAGCAGCTTTATTTTTTAGTTTCGTGGCCTGCATTTTATCTTCAGGTTTTAATTGGTGGGTGGACTGCTTATAGAGTTCAGCAGTGATATGATCTTGGTCACCAGGCACACCAACATCATCGCTGAGTTTTTTGAAGTGGGACTGTATTGTTTTAGAAACTTCTTTGTTTTGATCAATAATTTTTCCGGATGTGTGCGGCAAATATTCGCTAAATTGTAATCCAGCTTTAAGTAATTTAGAATCGCTTACCACATTTAATGGTGCGTCTATATTTAATTTCCTCAAAGCTTCGTAGGCCTCAGTGTTAAAATTTTTTTTACCGAGGCCGGCTGCTTTAAAAGCTGTTCTTTTTGCGATTTTTGCTAAACCTTTTCCTACTGTTTTTGGGTGAAGCACCGCTGTTGCTAACGCACCTGCTCCAATGCCTTCACCTGTGGCCGCTAACTGCCCGTGCTTGTTTTCTAATTCGCTCGTTACACCAGTAGCAACGCCGCCCACGGCTAAATCTCGAGCTTTTGTACTGCCAAATTTTTCTAAGGTTTTACCAATTTTGTTTGCCCCAAACTTTACGGCACCCTTGCCAGCTCCACTAAGACTCAGCATTGATGCAGCCGCCTTTATGCCGTCATGCAGGCTTTTCTCATTCTCTGGAGTTTGGGTATAACCGCCGGTGATGTAATCCACGCCATGATCGACCGCATCAACTGCAGAAGGCACTGTAGGAATATCTGGAGTACCCGGTTCTAGGTAATGCCCTTCAGCCTCCAACGTGGCGCGTCCAAGCTCAGTTTCTTTCATCTTATTAAACATAGTCGCTGCCCAGTTGTACGGCATGCTAATTAAGTCTGCAGTGCCACCAACTACAGCTGAGCCACCCGACTTTGCAATACGAGCAGCACCTTTAACGCTCATCAGGGGGTTGGGCTTTTGTGGTGCATCAGGGTATTTGTCCCAAGGGTTTTCAGTTTTTTGTGGTGCATCAGGGTATTTGTCCCAAGGATTACTCATCTACAACTTGTCCCCATTGTTTCATACGCTCCACGTCAGCGGCTGGAATAACCTTTGTTGTTCCGTCACTAAACTTCATTAATTTACTAGTTTGCTCATTAGCCGTAGGCGGCGGTGGTGGGTTTTCTGCGCTAGCGTTAGGAACTTCTGGTTGTTGTGGCACCATTGGCGATTGACCAGCAGCCTGTTGTTCCTCAGGTGTTAGGGGTAGTGGGTTTTCTGGTGAAATTGGTATCCTACTCATCTCAGCTTGCTGTGTTGGGCTAGCACCGTACATTCCTTCAGAATAATCCGTATCATCTGTTAGATTAGCGAGAGGATTATCTGCAAATTTTTTGAGTTTGATGCGTCCTGCTTTTCTTTCTTTTTCTATTTGTGTTTGTTGGGCTTCTAAAAGTTTTAGAACTGCCTGTGGATTTTTGTCAAGCGATGGGATGGTCTTGGCAAACATTTTCATATCGCTATCGCTTCTGACTCCTTTGCCTAGAATCTCGTCTGCTTTGCTGTATTGTGAAGCAACTAGCATCTTGATTGCATCAATATCATGCGTACGCCCAGTTTTTTCGGCAAGATAGGTCTGCATAGCCTTTAGAGTTCCGGTACCGGCTAGCTTCGAGTTTGAGATGATTTTGATTATTTCATTGTTGTCAGCATATAATCTGTCCATGGCGTGAACTTTTGTATCGATGTCATGGATTATTTTTGCATTGAGCTTGCCTTTTTCTTTTTCAGATGCTATTTTTCCTTGCAATTCGGGGTCAAAATGATTTTTCGTTTGATCAATATATGCTTGCTTGTTTTTGTTAGCAATAGTATTGGGGTCTAGGTCGTTATTTAGTTTTTGTTTTAGTAGATTTTGCTTAATCATTTTTTGGTATTGGTCTTGATCGACAAAAGTAGCCAACGAAACTGCCTGAACATTCCCAGCATCATCCCTAACATTTACAAAAGATGAATTAGGAATATAGCCCACGATGCTTCCATTCAAGTCTGGGTTGTGCATTTGCGCTTGTTCCCACATTTTTTTTAATTGAGGCATCACAGTTTCGTGGGGCAAGTCCGAATGCATCATCTCAAGTCCAGCCGTTGCGTATGGAGCTACTTTGTCTATTTTTTCCTGTTTGGCAGCACCCGCCCGGTTTTGTGCTTCAATTGCTTCCACATTTTGATTGAAATAATCAAAGGTTTTTTCAAAAGATTCTTCGTCCTGCCTTCGCAAGCCACCGGATAGGCCGTTTGCAAACCCCTTCATAAAACTTTCGCCTGACTTTTCTTTATGTCCATGCCTTTGGTTTAGCTTGACGACATGATCTATGTCCGCCCCCCATTTGTCTATGGCTTTTGCAAAGTGCTCGTTTTTCCCTTTTCTTTTTGAAGCAACATCAAACCTGGCTTTCTGAATTTCAAGACCGGTTTTAGCGAATTCAGTAGCATTTTTTGAAATCATTTTTTTTCTCCGCCTGAAAACAATTTTTGGGATATGTGTTGCCCGAAGCCAGCTGTCACGGGGGCTAGAACCTGACCGCCGAGAGTTCCTAACGCCCCCAACGCCATTTGACCAAAACCTGGTGACTGATCGCGTGTTGCAAATCTCTCAAGATCTTGTTGATTCTGATGTAAAATGTTCCCAGATTCTATGCCGTACCGTTGAAGTCTATTGTTGTTTGTTTGGTTACTAGCATTCAACAGGTTTTGTTCACCGACAGACGCGTAAGTCGCATCATCTTTTTTTTGTCTGTACGCAATTTTGTCAGTCAAATCAAACAGGCCGCTTTGATTTTGCAATTTACGCTGTCTATTAGCTGTCTCGTCTGAAATACTTTTGTTTTCCAAATTAGCTGTTGCTTCCGCATTTTCCAACCTTCCACGCCGCTCCAGTTCTTTAGTTTTGTAGACGTTCGCCGAATCTTCTAAAAACTTATTTCGCTCTTCGTATGCTCTCAGAGATGCGCTTTCCTTGTTTTTCGCCAAAGATTCCGCTCTTTGCCCAAATAATGAATTGCGCATAGCTATGCTTTCACTGCTTTTTCCAAGACCCCTGCTCGCAAGCATAGCTTCTTGTTCGTTGCCCCGCGCACGGAACTCCCGCTCTAAAACCTCAGCACCACGTTTTTCAAATTGATCTGCGTATTCTGTGAAATTTGGGATGTTAGTTAGCGCGCTCATATCCGAGCTTCTTTCATTGCTGACATTGGCTAAAATTTTAATGAATGGAGAGTAATCAACTGTTTTGCCAGGATCCGTATCGATGAGTTGATTAATGCTTTCAAAACTTTTCTTCATCACCGAGCCTAAATGACTGGCTATTTTTTTTTCATCATCAGTTTGAGGCATTTTTTCTGTAACGATTTCAAACGAACCGTCTGGTTTTTTTACTTTTACGCTTTGAATTCCCGTAACTTTATTTAAGAAAGAATTAATTTCATCCATTGTTGGCGGTGGTGGTAAATCCCTAGCTGGCGGAGCTTCATCGCCCCCTCCGAAACTCATATAACTTGCCTTTCGCGTTTAAACCACATTTTTTCGTTTTTAATTCCCATGTAAACAATCCCCATTTTTTTGCAATTGCAAAGCAAAGTCACCACAGATTTTTCGCGACTAGCAATATAAATAACACCATACCCTAATAAAAAAGGATAATTTAATAATAAATTTAAACCTTCTCGATAGTATATTCTATTTCTCTGGTTTTTAAAAACGTATAAACTAATTTCAGAAGCGTTATTCGGATGTTTTTTCACAGCGTAAATCCCAATTTTAAAAGCCTTGTGAATTATATTGAAAAACCGCGAGTCTTGGTGATAAAAACTGGGAAACACCCGTTGCACATCCAAAGGGTTGATCTCAATTAGGTTCATAATTTAATCTCCATAACTAAAGTGGTGCGGTGGTGCGGTGGTGCAGCGATGCTTCATATTTGCACTTCTATTCCATAGATTGAGCTGATCGTTGTATAACTTAAGCTACCAGTCGCATTTTGATCGCCATTTAAAATTACATTTTCCAAAGTAACTATCTCATAATTAATTGAGTCTAAATTCTGTCTATCAATCGTATCTTGAAAAAATCCACTAAAACAGGTGAGGCCAATCCTACTTGTATCTGTGGCCGTTATATACTTAGAAAACATTGCTCCCCTTGAATTAAAGTCAAGGGGAATATAGATTGTATTATTCCTATAAAGCCTCGCAGAAACCCAGCCTGGCACGGTTAATGGTGAGGCCTGCATTGTAATAAATAAGCCGATAAAACTCGTTTTAGATTTAGGAGTGAGGGTTAAGGCAAAGTGAGGATTAAAAACACACTTCTTTTCTTCCCCACTTGAGAATGTTTTATTGCTAGTAACATATGAGGCAATTTGTAAAATCTTGCCAGTTGTTGGAATCGCCGACCAGTTAACTGAAGATCCCGATCCAGCGGTTAAAACCGAACCAGGAAGCCCACCAGATGAGCTCAGCTTTTGGGTAGTCACCGCCTTGTCCTCAATTTTTTCCGTTGTCACCGCCTTGTCCTCAATTTTTTCCGTTTTCACCGCCCCGTCAGCAATTTGTAGCGTTTTCACCGCCCCGTTACTAAGCTTAGCGTTAGTTACCGCCTTGTCCTCAATTTTTTCCGTTTTCACCGCCTTGTCCTCAATTTTTAGCGTTTTCACCGCCCCGTCAGCAATTTGTAGCGTTTCCACCGCCCCGGTACTAAGCTTAGCGTTAGTTACCGCACCATCATCAATTTTTTTTTCGGTGACACTTCTCTCGGCTAAGCCCCGTTCCTTCACGGCTCCCGGTTCCAGCTCAGTGTTAGTTATCAACGTCCAGCTCAGGTTGCCCTCGCCATCGGTTTTCAGCAGTTTATTAGCATTAAGCTCTACATCACTACCTGGAATACTTCCGACCTGGACGTCGTTAATTCCTTTGGCCAACATATTAACATCATCGGTCAACGCATTGAACTCCGCATCAAGCATTTCGGCGGTGGGTGGCCTTTTAGTTGTGGTTAAGATATTAAAGCGCGCATTATTAGGCAGCGATTGGGCTGGCACATAAGGCAAGTCCGGACGGCTATTGTCAGTGGGTAATAAGGGCATAATTTTTCTCCTTTTTTCTTCTACAAACTTCTCTCAGCAATGCCGAACAATCTAATTTTTTTAAAGTAAAGCTTGCCATTTTTGGTTGAGCCAAACAGGCTGACCCCAAAACTTGAGCTTAAAAATTTCAAACGATCTTTTGGATACGCATATGGCTCATCTAAACGAAAACCAAACCAACCGGCATCGGGTTGATCTCGATCGTAATTGGGAGGTCGTCGATCGGGTATCTCAACCAACGGTATAGTTTGCAAAACATCACCCTTAAACGGCAGGATATAATTATCGGACAGGGAGAAAGTTCTTTGGAGATCCCCATGAATGAGGATCGACAGGGTATTCTCTTTGCCAAGCACCACGCTTGAAGAATAATCTACCTGGAGTTCATAGCGTTTATTAGCCCAGCGTCTTCCAGATAAATGGACAACTGGTAGCGTCCATAAAAAATTAATCAAATCCTGGCCATTATTATCCCCATAGACAGGTGGAGTATCCTTGGTGCCATCGGCGTATTGATAGATCTGATTACCTACGGTCAAGTACAGCGCATTATCTAAGGTTGCTAAAAACGTGGCTGCCTTAGCAAAGTCGCCGGAGAACAAACTCCAGGCATAAAGGTTAGTCGAGTACAAAGACACCAATACCTTATTGAGACCAATCTTAAACCCGCAAAATGCTCCAGATTTGTACTTGAATGACCGGCAAGCCCGGTAAGCTTGATTAGAAGTGGTTGTCGAAGTCACATATTGTCTAACCAATGGGTCAACCGCATCACTTGCCGTGGCTGCAAACTGTTTGGCCACATTGAGAGTGCTAAACGACAACAGACCATTTTGACTAACGAAATAGACATCATTCGCCATTTCCACAACTAAATTGCCATGGACAATACCAATCGGCAGGATCGAGGAAAATTCAAACCTGGGGCGAGTTGGATCAACCGCTGCCCCTAAAGGCTCTGATCCCGTCCAAACTTGGGTCTTATTCCTGCCCAAAAAAATGGTTAAACCACTGACATAGGCGATGGCCTCAAGATTATCTGGAGAGCCATGGGTTTGTGCTAAATCGATGAAAGGTACAATTTTAAGTTTTTCATCAAACCAGTTAGTTAAGGTATTGGGTTGATAGGTAAAATAGACGACCAAGGCCTGATTGGGATCACGATAGTTAAGCCCGACTGCACCTGCGCCTAAGCCCCAAAGGCGATTGTGGGCGACCAGCATAAAGCTAAAGGCAGGTGGCCAATCCCTATAAAACAGCTCCGGTTGGTGTTGCGGATCAAAGGCGGGTGGATTATCTGCAGTTGTGATCGTGATCAGGTTTTCAGCTTTAACAATATTTGCGATCGTTGTAGTAGAGGTCACCCCATTAATTTTAAGCTGGATTTCATTATTGTTTTGATATTTTGTTATGTCAAAAATTGCAGCCTTATCAGGATCAAGCGAAAAAGAAAAACCCGTGTTATTAATCCGATTAAATTTAATCGCCGTATCTTCTTTAACAAAATCAACGACTTCCACCAGTGTAGTGCCATCCCAACTCAAGACCCGATCAACCCCATTACAAATCACTAGGGTGTTTAAAAAGGTGACAGACCGGGGGACACAACCAACACTTAATCCAGTCTTAAGGACTGGATTTAGGGTTGAGGTTTGTAAATCATAAACGTAAATGCTGCCTTGAGAAAATGCCACGGAATTAATTATCACCCCAGTGATCGGCAAGGGGAAGGAATTGTCTTGCACGGTAATGGTAACCGTATTTTCATATACGGTTGTACTAACAATCGTTGAATAGAGGGTAGTCGCCCCAAGGCTAGTGTAGGGGATTTTAATGGGTGTATCGACATTGAACTGTTCAGGATTATCAGTATCAAAACTAAAGCTATTAGGACTTAACACCGTAAAGTTATCGGCATTCAGATCTTGCACAAAAGTTTGCACATAAAGTACCATTTGGGTATCGCCATTGGCTTTGACAAAGGGGAACGCTTCCATGATTACTGCATCTGGGGGAAGAGTCATCCCTGCCAAGCGTTTCGTACCATAGCGCACCATACTTGAGCCAACTGGGGTGGGTAGGATATTTTCTAAAACACTAGCAAAAGCTTGAGGCAAAACTTCTGGCGCAATATTACAGTTCATCCCTTGGGTGGGTGGGTTAAACTCTAAAACATTATAATTGCCTTCTTGAAGCATTTTTACACACTACTGAAGGTTGAAAGCGTCACCCCGCTAGAATTATATAAATATGATAGAAGTCTTGTTTTTCCAGCGTCCCAACGCTTAGCGGCATCATTGGATTTTTGCGAATCTCTAAAGCCCCCTTCTTCTTGAAATAAGTAATACAAAGCCCCGTCCACCAACACTGGGTGATAGGCAACTGGATAGGGGATTTCTTCTTCAGGGGTTTGCTCAGTTAAACTAATGGGTTGGGGGACATACCAAACCTTGATTGAGGTGACAGCAGTTTGCACCGGGACAAAACAAATCATATCTTGATTTACAAAATATTGACAAGGGTTGCCTGTGCTAACAAAAGCCGGGTCACGCTCAATCGCATCGGTAAAGGAAATCCGGCGGAGTTGGCGCTGATGCGTAAGATCATAAACGCTGTAGACTAAATATGGCGTCTTAGACAATTGTGCATAGTTCAGACTTGCTTGATTGTCAACGGTTTCTTGAATCAGCAAATTCTGATTAAAATTAGCGGTCACTTGGTAGAGTTCTAAATGGGCGAGGTTGAGATATTGCAAAAAAATACCTTGCTCAACTTGGGTAATGTTGTCGTTACCAAGTGAGAGATTGCCCATTAAGTTTAATAAACCTGAAACTTGCATCTAAAAACTCATACAGTGGTCATTGAATGGAACCCCCGCCTTTCAGCGGGGCTTTAATTTAGTAATTTCCTATGAGCACGAGCATTCTAATTGTGGCTGTTGCTTTAATTTCTTCTTCAGGCTTCAGAAAACAAAGAATAACGTTTTTATCAATTAAGATATCCAGGTGTGTTGGAGTAGTTGTATCCAGTGATATAGCATCTATGTCTACATTCATTACTTGTTTAATAGTACCTGCACCCGTCCAGGTTAAGAGTGGAAAACTCTGCACTTGTTCAGTGTCGTTTGGTATATCATTTTCTAGGGATATGCTAAAAGCCACCAGCTGATAATCAGAACCAGTAGAATTTACTTCAGATGATGCTTTTTCACCATTGATCGTATTAGTTACATAGCGAATCACGGCTGTCATAATTTTAATCTCCTTATGTTATGTTTTAAAAACTCACGAACGAATGGATAATACCTTGTTCAACTGAAAGGTTAGAGCCAGTTTGGGCAGTAGCTTGGGCAGCATAGGCACTTTTAAACTTCAGCATCTTTTGCCCACGAAATTCATGGCCATAATATAACTGAATTCGTTCAATCAAGTCATTTTCCATACCGATTGTCGGTTCTTCTGCCCAACCAATACTCAGGGCACCAGCACCCATAAAAATGTTCCAGGCAGCAGTTTTGTTCCCGTCCGCACTGGTGATCGCATATTGGTAAAGGTCACGGCAGCTATAAATCGCAATGCCACGATATTCCCCCACATAATCTGCACCATTTAAAGTTTGTGGGGTGTTTTCTTGATCAATCACCGTGCCACGGTTAAAGGTTGAGCTGGCAAACAATGGGTCAGCAAACAAACTGGTTAAGGTTTGTGGATGGGCTAAATAAATGTACTTGTTCATCGGCCAACCCGCTTTGCTCTTAACAAAGGCTGGTTGTATCGCGTTTTCAGTATTAACACCAATGTCTGCGGCATTACCTCGTTCCGCATATTGCTTCAAGGTTTCCAGGTGACGCGCAGAAAGTCCTGAACCGTCATAGGTAGTATCCCCTGAATATTGCATGCCATTGACAAGCGTTGGAAAAGTCTCGTTAGCTTGATAAGCAACTCTTCCTAATAGCGTTCCTGTAGAAACTGGAAGTACGACGCGATCATAGCTTGGATAATTACCCGCAATGTTACCGGTTAAAGGGGAACCAGTGGTTAGAGCCGGATAAACAGAGGACGTCATCGCATTAAACAGATCATAGTTTAAACACCTTGAAAACGCTTCGACCAATTGACTACGAGCGTAAGGCGGTAAGTCAATCGGAGTGCCTTGAGACAAAATGTCATAGCCTTTGATTTGTACCAAAAAACTTTTAAAATCTACATCAATTTTGTCATAATCAACTGATTGCTGTTGCGCATTACCGCGACGTTGATCAAAGTTGACAATCGGGTTTTTGTAATCAAGGGCTTGGAGTTTCCCCATGCGGTATTGCAAACCTTCGCCTTTTTCTAATTTTTTACGAACGATTGGACGGCTTGGTTCTTTGCCCATCAAATTGTACAAAGGGGTTTGCTGCACCCATTCTTTGACAACTTCTGAAGAAACGCTAAATGGAAAGAGGTTTTGGTTAATTCCGTTATAACCGGAAGGGGGGGCTGGATAAAGTGCCATAAAAATTCCTTTTAAAAAAATAAACAAAAATATTTAAGCAACAATAGTGCTTAAACTGCGATTTTTCGTTCTTATGAAAAAAGGTAACGGCGTTCCAATTTTTCAAGATAATAGCAATGCTGTCTTGAAAATTAGTAGCGGGTCTTTCTTTACAAAGCTGAAAACTAAAACGGGCGAACTAGGCTAGTCGTTTTTGTTTTCTTTGATCGTAGCGGTCGCGAGATTCAAACAAGTCGCTAATAGTGTCTCGTTTCCCCGGTGGGTTTTCTTTTGATTCCCCAACTTCGCTAATCCGTTGACGCGGTTGATCATATTCCTCATAGTCTGCCAACTTTTTAGTTAACTTGTCAATGTTTTTATTTAGTTTTTGGATTTCATCTTGCTGTTTTTCGATATAATCAGGTATGCCGCCCGCATTTATAATTTCACGCCCAGTACTTTCATAAAAATCATTACCCAAAGACAGCATTTTTTTCACTAAATTTAATGGCTCTTCCGCTAAGTCACTAAGTTCTTCTAAAATTTCTTGAACTTTTTTTTGCGAAGAAAGTGACAACAAAAAATCAAAGCTTTTCACTTTTTCATCTAGCAGAGGATCTTCATTATATTTTTTAAAGTTTGAATATTCGCCATTAGCAATCTTTAAGATATTGCTAAGCGGATCGGTTGGCTCATTTACTGTTTCTTCAAAATCGCCTTCCAAAGATGCCAATAACGTTTGAGCTTCGTCCTCAGACAATGCGCCACTTTCAACCAACAATTGAGCTTGCTTTTGAGCTGATTTAATTTTTCTTGCATTTGTGTGTCCATATTTTTGTGTATCGGTGAAAGCTTTTTTAGTTTTTTCCAACTCCGCTTGCAAAGCTTTTAGATCTGGGCGATCAATAGCTTGATCGTCGCCCTTGGCAGCTTCGGTTTCAGCCTTTTTCTCATCGGGTTGTGAAGATAATGTAGGTGCTGGTTGCTTTTTTGCATTCTCGCGATCAGCATCCTCTTGTAAAGGTTGGCGATCACGCTCTTCAAACAAACTAGAAATTGTATCTATTGTTTGGTCTTGTGGTTTAATTTCTTGATCTATCATTAGTGTCTCCATTAATTTCCTGTTAGTTCCCTGTAAGAAACAAAGCTGTTGAATGTGTTATTGGAATAGTTTGACGCTGCGTACAACAGGTCACCTGGCTGAAAAGTCAAAGTAGAACCCACTAAAATATCTACACTGCTGTTCGGTGGAATTGAAAAATCATTTGCTAAAATGTAATATTCGCCTGATCTGAAAAAAGAAAGCGTGACTGATATATCTTTTTGCATCAGATTCGTTAGAAAAATAGAATCCACTAAACAAGTCAAAGTATCGTTAGCTGCTGCACCAAAAATCACAGCAGAGGTGCTGTTTATTTTGTTTGTTGGTGTCATTTTGAAATTAACAAAAGCTGTCATACGGGTGCTTGCATCTGTGGTATTGGAGAGCCAGGCTGTTGCTGCTGGCCATCTGGGCTAAAAGGTTCGCCGCGGCCAGCAACCCCTTGTTCCATCATCGTTTTTTGTTGCATCGCCTGCTGCATTTCTTGAGCAATTTGTTCTGGGTTTCGAACTCCCATCCGGCGTAGCAGTTCTGGAGACAGCATTAACCACTGGGCATGGGCATTAGACAGCAGCGATTCAAAGGTTGCCTTCTGTTCAGCAAATGAACTTTGGTAATCTGGCACCTCTTCAATGTACAAAGAAATCGGCAGGTTACTAATGTCATTGAAGATCACGGGCTGGCCATTAATCTCTCTCACCAAATTTACAATTATTGTTTGTTTTTCAGGGGGGTTCAAAATCTGGATAGCTAAGTTTTGCATTCCGCTTGATTGAATCATGTTTAAGACAAAACGTGTCTCGCGCTTTTTCATCTGAGAAAAGCTATCAAATGCGAACACGTTGTTGCGAACACTGTTTACTTGGCGAATGTTTTGCGAAAGTCCGCTAGTAGCGTTGGTTTGAATTCCAAGCATTTCGTCATGGATGCCAGTCACGCGCTGGATTAGCTTAAGGTAAAGCTCAACAATTTTAAGCTGCTCTTCGCCAAGCTGGGCATTACTTGAGAATTGGAACTTAGAATCTTTAGGCAAAACGACTACAGAATCAATACGTTTTAGTTGTTCTTGAATCTTTTCTATGCTTTGACCTGGTAATGGATTACCTTCAAAAATTAAACGCGCTGAGTTAATCGCATAAACTGATTTAGTGACCCTAACGTTACAATCGCGCTGAATATCCTTCATCCCATCAAGCAATCCATATGGGACACCTGTTTGAAAACGCCGCTGAAAGACAATTGGAATATAACTAAAGTCTTGTTGATCGGGAAAAGTTGCATCTAAGGGGGCATGTTCAAGCAGGGTATTGTCTAAAAACAAGGTACGCATGATGCGCTCACCCTTTCTTTCTTCAATTTCCCCTTGGGCTATTTCTTCCGCCTCATCTAGTTTAAAAGTCTCAAAAGATCGCCCATTACTATCGGTGCCACTGTAGATTTTATGCGGTATCTTGTATTGGACTTCTACCACCAGTACCCTGCTGCCATTTGCGCCGGTATAGCCACCATAATCAGTATAGGTCGAGTTGCGATCCATTATTTCAGGGCTAAAAAGCCCCTGGTAATAATCAAACTCACCGCCAAAATCAATATCTGCTGCAACTTTTGGCCAGCGATCTTTGACCATATCTGGTCGCATCCAAAATTTTCGGCAGACGTATTTCATTGCAGTATATTGTGGGGTGAGATCGTCCGGATCCGGGATAACATTGAATGGATGAACGTAGTCATAAAAAATCTTGCCGTCTTCTTGACAAAGATGACTCCAGCCAATTCCACAAATTAGGGAATCCTTAAATTTCAAACTGCCTTTATAGGGTATTTCTTGGTGTTCTTGAACATAAAACAACAGATGGGTTAAGGCTTCAGCGAGCCTGTCATCTTCTGGATTGCTTGAATCATTGCGACAGGCGGTACGATAGCGTGATTGGATTTCGACACCGGAAAGATTATCGATGAAGCCTTTACAGATATTGACTGTAATCGGTAATTGCTGCCGCTCGGCCAACATCTCTAAGTCTTTTGCTTCCCACTGGCCTGTACCATCGTAAAAACCATAATCATTGATGCATTTTAATCTGAATTCCGCAGTAGATTGATGCAGGTTTGCCGCTCTAAAATACGCTTGAGCCTTGTCTAAAGCTTTCTGTCTAGAAGCGGAAAGAATCATGTTATTTTTAAATACCTGGAATTTTTGTTTTTAAACTCTGAACCTGAGTTAAAATATCGCTAAACAGAATGTCCAGTTGCTTTGCTGCTTCTTCAAAATCCGCTGTAGCTTCGCCATTGTAGCTAAAAACTTGAGTAGCCTGTTGCTGCACAAATTGAAAATCTACTATTGCTGCGCTTAGTTCTTTTAAATGGTGACGGTTAGGGAATATTGACACTTTTGGTTTTCTTATTTTGATAATAAGTCATTATAGATTATAATTAAAAAATTAAAAAATTAAAAAGATAAGAATGTCAATACTGCCAACATCAAAAATTGAATATAGCGATGGATCTAATTGGTATCAATTAGCTAGTCAAAACATCGTTGACGTTGTTGCTAAAACGGCTTGTGTCGTTGCAACCATAGGCACAACTTTAAATGCTGCCTATGCTAATGGCACGGCAGGCGTAGGAGCGACATTGACCAATGCTGGAACCCAGGTGGCTTTTGCACTTGATGGGGTAACGCCCTCGGTTGGCCAACGCATCCTGGTCAAAGATCAGACGACCACCTTTCAAAACGGGGTCTATAGCTTAACAACGGCTGGCTCTGTATCGACAAACTGGGTGTTGACCCGCACCACTGATTACGATTCTGTGTATTTGATCAATCCTGGTGATACTTTAGTGGTCGTTGCGGGAACAATTAACGCCGTAACTTCTTGGACGCAAACGGCCACCATGACCACAATTGGCACTAGCGCGATTGTTTTTACAGCCCTTGCTAATCTTGGAGTAGATTCAGTGACAGGGACAGCTAACCAAATAGCTGTAACGGGAACGGCGGCAGTGCCAATTATTGGGTTAGCGTCTAATCCCACAATTCCCGGCACCGCAGGCGTAATTCTACCAATTGGCACCGCCGCTCAAAGAGTTGCAGCTGCCGGATCCCTGAGATTTTGGAATGGGTCATAACTTTTTTTGTCTTTTTCTTTTTTTATTTTTATCAGGGTGCGTACTTTATCGGGTCATAATAGAAATCAGTCCTGACAAATCTTATGCCGAAAAAAACAAAAACACACTTGTTGATTGGTTAATGCCATGACAGACACGAATACAATCAGAATATTATCCTTGGACGGCGGTGGTGAGCGCGGCTATTTGTCTTTGAAGTTTTTGATCAAATTCATAGAATTGTGGGGCATTAATCCGGGCGACATTGCACAAAGATTTGATGTGATCTGTGGCACGTCTATTGGCGGCATCATGGGGCTTGCTTTTGCTTTTGGGAAAACCCCCGGTGAAATAGAATCATTTTTTACGGAAAAAGGACGATATATCTTTACTTTGGGGTCTGAAACAGGTGGTCCTGTCATATTGTACCCAACACCTGGCATAGTACCGTCAGCAACGTATAAGTTGACTTTACTCGGTTTAGATATTCCTTTTTATAATTCTAGTGGGACTTATGCCGATAAGTATGGTACGGGGTTATTGAGTGCGACTTTGGGTGATTTCTTTGGAACGGCTACGTTAGCAGATCTTCAAACCAAGGTTTTGATTCCATCATATCAAACTGATACAGGCACATTCGTTTCTTTTTCCAATTACCAAAAAACAGAATTCATAGGTCAAAATGAATTAATCAAAAATGTCGCATTAGCCACAAGTGCAGCACCACTGTATCTTGCTTCAAATAGTCATCCTGTTTCTTTTGGGGGGCATCAGTACAGTGATGGTGGTGTATACTTAAACAACCCCGCTTTGATGGGAATGGCATTAGGCAAAATGCTAAAACCTTCGGCAAATAGAGTGTGCATTTTGTCTTTGGGGACAGGACTAGTGCCTGGAGAAGGATCTTATCAATTATTTGGTAGTTCGTTTAGAGAATATTTGCAAAGAAATCTGACAGACACAGTAAATCCACTTGCTATTTTAGGGGCATTGGTGAATCAGGCAGGTGGCGGCAGTGAAGAATCGGTCGCTAAAACATTGCAGTTAATATCGCGATATACATTAGATCAGTTATATTATTATCGTTATCAGCCAATTTTTGATGATTTACCTCCTGAGCAGTTGCCAACCTTAGACAACACAACTGAGACCATTTTGAATTATTATGCAACAAAAGCCGAATCGTGGTATCAAAACGATTTCTTGAATATTCAAAATTTCATAGGTCATTTGGACGCATGAAATTTGCACCAGCAGATATTGTTCTATCGCCAGTAACTGGCAGAATATTTTGCAATCAAAACTACGTGCTGTTTGGTAATGGGCAAGGTGTAGCAACGCCGTCACCAATTTTGACAGACATTCGCTTAGACTTAAAAACTTTTTTTCAATCTGACTTCATATTGGGTCAGCCGAATTCTCAAGCTCCCAATGCCCAAGCACTCAGCAACTTAGCAAACGGATTGCTTTACAATAGTTCTGGAAATTTAACTACTGTTTTGCCAGGAAATTTCGCGCCGAACACATCAAAGTATATATTGCAGCAGCCCGACTTAGCTCTTCCAAATTCACAGGCTTTGTCAGATTTGGACGGCGGCATTTTAAAAAGCGCGCCTTCTACAGGCATGATTAACATTGCTATAGCAGATTCGGATTACTGCACGCCTACCACTGTTTCAGTTGCGATAGCCGCTGCGGAAACTTCGGCGATAGCCGCGGCAGCAGTAGCATCAACGGCATATTTCACAGCTCAGATGTTGCCGTTCACGCTAACACCCGGGGCTGAAATAAGCATATCCATTGCTGCAGCAGCAGCCCTGGGGACGGCAGCTCAGCTGACGGCGAACAACGCTAATACACGTATCGATGGCTTGACTGTTACGTTGAGCGGAGATATCACTGGTTCTCACAATATTAGCGGGTCTGTTGCCACTACTTTTGCGCCGAATCCTGTTTTTACAGGAAATGCCGTGACCATACCCGCTGGTAACACAGCAGCACGCCCCAGTCCCGCCGAAGGCCTGTTGCGACTAAATACCGATTAACTTTTAGGTAGCTGCTCTTGGCAAGCTTTGACTGCAACAGTTAAGGCCGTCAAGGCTTCTACTGTATTTTTCAATAACATTACATATGTTGGATCCGTATCGCTTCCGCTAAAGTTGAACAAAGCCATGCCGTACTGATTGATCCATTGCATATCAGATTGCATGGTCGCTATCGCTTCTAGACCAATCAGATTAGGCGTTACAGCTGCTATTAAATTTGAATCCATTGTTTTCTTGAAAGCTAAGTTTTTAAAATTATATCATGTTTTTAATTTTTAGTTCTAAAAAATTTACCTTTTCAGCTAAAATTTTAAAATCATCAATTAAAATTCTAACACGACTTGAAACCATGTCATGGAAACGTGTTTTTGAAACTAACGGCACTTCCTCAAAAACGCCGTACACAAAAATTTCACCGTCTGGTGGTGATTTTTCGTTGAATTCTACGGCCATTTCAAAATCATCAATTTTTTCACAAACAACTCCCTCAAAAGTTTTTTTGTGGTTTTCTGTTTCAACAAAAAACTGTATTTTGTCACCAGTTTTTGCATTAAAACTGTTTTTGCAAGAGATTTTGTGGACATTTTTGCTTGTTTTCTTTGCAATTCCCATTTGAAAAATATTTGGAGCAAACTCAAGGTGGCTCATATCAACTAATTCTGGAAATTGTTCGGCCACATTTTCCGCGATATACCCAAAAAACTGGCCTTCACCTTCTTTCATTGGGTCTTTCCACGCATATTTGACGAAATCAATAGAATCGAATTTTTTCTTTAGATCACTGGAAAATGCGTTTAAATTTTCTAAGATATATTTTTTTTTAATGGAAGAGGTGGCCTCGAATTCAACCGCCGCAATTGATCCCACACATTTCATTGAAAGTGCCAAGCCCCCGCCTGCCCAGTAACCCGCCGCCCACGAATCAAATTGATATTTATAATATGAAAACCCGCTCACCGTTGTTTGGGTGCTGTTTAAAAAAACGTAGCCATTATTAACCTGAAGCGTTGGGAGAAATGCGAAAAACGGGAACACGCTAGCATCGCCTACGACTAAGCGGAGACAGTCCAAACTCTGCACACTAGAAAGATTAGCCCCATTGAAAACGTAGGTTGAACCATAGGTAGGCGATGCAATATTATTTAAAATTGGCTGCGCCCAAACGCCGTTACCCTGCAGCAGCTTTACCGAATCTGAAGGATACCCAGAAAGTGCTGTAATAGGAATATTGCCCAAAGTCAAAGATATTGTGCCACTGGTCGTGATAGGTGACCCACTAACGTTTATACCCGTCCCGGCTGTGATGCCAACAGATGATACTGAGGCATTAGAAGAATTTAATGTTTTCCATGCCGATCCGTCATAAAATTCTGGTACCAATGGCATAGAAAACTCAAAGGCTTTTGGTTGTTATTGTTTTTTCCGCGGGTGCTGGGGTAATTTTGGTTTCTTCAACAACCACATCGTCAATGACTTTGCGTCCTTCTTCTTCCAAAAACATTTTCGGTAGATCGCAACCAGCGAGTAATATTACAATTAATAGCAAAAATACTATTTTAAAGATTCCTTGTGATTTTAGGGCTTCCATTTTTTTCTCTCACATGTAACCAGCGGCCTGGTTTGGTTGATGATATCTAGGCATTTTCTGTGGGCGCGCTACTTCTAGGCCAGACATGACTGTGTAGCGCATACAGTCCATTAAATGGTCATTACCTTTTCGAATAATGCCATTTTCATCGCGCCCATAAATGCGCAACTCTTTTAAAGTTTGTGAGAGAGAGCTAAAAAGTTTTAGCTGACCGTTTTGCATCCGCGTCAAAGTTTTAGCAACACCAGCCTCTTTCGCATTATCGGCTTTGTAAAGAGATATCAGGCCAACATCGTTGTAGACTTGCGCTAATTTGTCGCCGTCTTTGACACTTGATTGCAATCCTGAAGGATCGAAAACGCCTGGAATCCAATCTGCTCCAAGTTTCAAAAGATTGGTGGCATGTTGTTGGGGTGTGAGTTCTGGCAAAGCATACTCCGCATAAAAATAGATGACGTCATTGTCCCGGTCATGCGCCCCAAACAGTGCTGCAGTCGGAGCTGTCCAGCCAAAGTCCAGCCCATAAACCCGCGGCCAAAACTCAGGTATTGCAAACGGATCGCACGTGATCGCTGATTCTGAGACAGGATACACCATGCCTGAGCCAAGTGAAGGGATTCCGCGTTCTCTAGCTTCCAATTCATGCGGGGACATGCCAGAGCGCAGTTGTTTTTTTTCTGATTCGCTCAAATATGGGTTGTCATCCCAACCTGCTTGCACAAACGCGCGGCCATTTAGTGCTTCGCCTTCTCTTGCGTCATCTTCATTGGTAAAGCGTAAGATTGTATTGGTCATCCCCAATAATGGGGTTGCCGTAATCATCATCATACCTGGATCTGAAACCCCATCAACACTCATCAGGCGCATCAGTAGCTCCATATATAGGTTACTTGGCGGTTCTTCATCACAGTGAATTAAATCGACTCTCGCCCCTTGTAAAGCTTCACGGCCTTGCTGGTAGCTTTTAAAGCACAGAATTGATTGACCACCGCTGCTGTGGCGTACCCGCACTGTATCCACCGCATCGGCTAAGCCCCGCCTCATTGTTGTTGATACGATGATATCTGGTGCTAATCCACCTGGTTTTTCTGCCTTTGGATCCCCAATATAATACTGCTGTAAGGTTGAACGCACGGTTTCATTGGATACGCCAATTGCCCAGGCCATAATGGGTTTATCAAAACGATAACCTGACCAATCCTCAGGGTAAACACCACTGAGGTGCATACACACTTCAATTGCTCCACCATAGGTTTTACCCGTGCGATTACCAGCCAAAAACAAACGTTCACGGGCGGTTTTACCTAAGTCATGAAACTGCTTTTGCTTTAAATGCGGCTCATAATACGCAAAAGTCCGATGAGCGTACCAAAATTCACGCATGATTTCATTGGTGCTTAGCTCATTTTCCAAGAATGACCTCATGGACTTTTTTTAGCTGGTCTTTAGTCAAATTGCTTTTTGCAAGCAAATCTTGGGTATCAAGGCCGCCAAATAGTTTCAATTGTTCTTTGGCCAGCAATAACAAAATGCCTTGATCGTTTTTGCTAATTGCTAAATCGTGCAGCTTTTCCCAAATTTGGCCTAATCCGGTTTGACGGCCGGCCTCAATTGCCTCTTGATATTGCGGTTCTTTCATGCGCTGCTTGGCAAAATCATATGTAGTATGCCAATCGTTTGCGTAGTCAGCGGCTATTTGATTTGAACTCATGCCAGTGATTGCTTTCCGGCGAACGAAATCCAACAACTCTGCTTTTGTATGGCTCGCATCTTTCATTTTGTTTGCAATGCTCGTAAAAAAACTATTAAAGTAGCACCATAATGTCACCAATGGGGTTTTTAAATCAAACGAAATGATTAAACATATCTTTGCTTTATTTTTTTGTATAGCTTTAAACGCGCCAACGCATTCACAAGAAATTTCGGAACAAATAGATTTCAATCAAAACAACCTCGTAAACATGTCTTTAAAGGAATATTGGCATGGACACTTTGCCTATTTATCGAGTGCCATGGAAACTACACATGTGCGCGAACCTGAAACCAGATGCCGCTACTGGACTCGATTCTGCGGTGGTTTAGTTTTTGCTGGTGCTGTTGCAAATGGCATGATCCCTGTATTTTTACAGTACGTTGCAAAAAACACCCCAGATGTAAATTACAACCTTACCTTGGCCATGATCGCTACAGGTGTTGTTTACGGCACTGATTGTTTAATGAATTTTTTGGAAAAAAAAGAAGACGAAACTGACCTAAAATGGAAAGCAACCGCCGCCATATCGTCAATATTGCCGGCATACTACCTGTTTTCAGTTGAAAATGATCACCACAAAGCCGCTAAAAATACAGGCTGGGACGAATACTACACATTTTGCGCTACGCTTGCGCTGCCCCTTGTCCTTGACAAATACCTAAGCTTGCTAAATTTGGGCAATGACTATTATCGCGAATTTAACAAGAATTCGCGCTATGGGCTTATTGGAAAAAGGATTGATGCGCTAACAACGCCTGAAATAAACATGGTCTGGAAACATATTGTTGAAAAGAATGAAACAGCAATAGACTTGCCGGCATCTGTTCTGAATGAACAATTTGAAGAGTTGTGGTTTACTGCATTTTTTTGTCCTGTTTTGATTTTTTCAGTTCCATCTATTCCGGCTTTCTACATGCTATGGCAAGAAACCTATGATAGTGTAAATTCATCACTGTATGTTGAAATTGCGAAAAGCATTTTGACAGCCGTATCTTTTGGGTCAGCGACTTCTCTAAATTTATACCATGCAAGGAATTTTGAATGCCTTGACATTCTTTGCATTCCATTCGGTATAGCGAAAAGCATACCATTCATGGTGCTAACAGATGCTGCACTCAAAGACTGGTATCCATCAGACAGGCAAGCTTTGATCGTTTTTGCTTCTATTTTTCCAGTTTTAGAAGAGGCCGCAAAAAGTAGAAAAACTATCAAAAATATTCTAAAAAGAATTCCATATTTTAAAAATACTGATTGGTGTAAACGCAATTATTTGAAAGAAAATTTGATATGAAAAAAGACTGTGCATGCAACTGTGAACGTAAGGATGAACCCATAATGCATACTTGCGAAGGAAAAGAAAATCTTCAAATTTTTGAAGAAACTGAAACCGGTGTAGAATACGGGTGCAATCCATCACCATGGGCACCGTGTGTTTTTCCACCCGATTACACCTACAAAAAAGAATATACTATCAAGAGAACCTGGTCTAAATGATGTCTAGCAATCAATTTTTCCTACTTTTTTGCATGGCTGTGTTCATCTATTTATGTAGTCATGATTACATGTAGTCATGTAGTTATGTAGTCATGAAAAAATTATTTGTTGTTTTTTTGTCTGTTTTTTGTGCAGGTTGCAAAAATCTGTCAGATCAAAATACGGCAACACCACCAGAAAACAATGCTCAAAAATTTGAATATGCCGTTAGTATCGTGCTAGCAAACGAAGGTGGTTTGAGTGTCAACCAATATGATTCAGGTGGCATTACTAAGTTCGGCATTAGCCAAGCAAGCTATCCACATCTTGACATCAAAAATCTTACCATTGACCAAGCGAAAGAAATCTACAAACGTGATTTTTGGGAGGCCAACCTCTACGAAAAAATTCAAGAGGTTCATTTGGCCGCAAAAGTGTTCGATCTCAGCGTTAACGTTGGTGCTAAATGGGCTAATCGATTGCTACAACGCGCACTAAAATCTACTGGTGTAACAGTCATCGAAAACGGCATCCTTGACGCCCAAAACATCACGGCAATCAATCAAGCTGATCCCACAGACCTACTGGCTGCTCTAAAGTCCGAAGCCGCTGGCTATTACCGAACGCTTTCAACTATTCATCCAAAAGATTCTATCTTCTTAAGGGGTTGGTTGAAGCGTGGCTACGGCTAGTAGATCTCTTTTTAAAGAAAGTTTGTCGACTGACTTTAGAAAGATCGTTTGCATTTTCAAATGCACAACAGGCTATAAGCACCGCAAACGCTATTGAAAAAGATATTTTGATTCTGAAAGGGTCGAGTTTTGGACGTTTTTTTGAATTCTTATGGTGTTGTTTTTGAAAAGCCATAATGGTTAAATCCATAAATCTTATTCCATTAGAAATATGAGTAAAACTTTTCTATTTAATTTTCAACAGTGAAAAATCATATATTTTTGCAAATTTTGGCTGTGCTATTGCAAAAATCTGTTGTGAAGACTATATCTAAAAAAGATTAAAGGGACTTTCACTTAAGAAAATCCCCTTAAAACATTGAGTCGCACAAACTCTGTGATTAAGATAAGAAATTTTTAGCTTCTTGTCAATCCCAGATTTAAAAAAACTATACATAATCCACACGTTTAGTTTCGAAAAATACCACCAGTAAGTCAGTCACTGCAGCAATATCACACCTGTTACGGAAAAAATCACAGGTGAAACCAAGCTGTAATCTTTCGTTGTTTAGATTGAAATCATTAACATTGAGTAAGTAATCTATCTTATCACGCTCCAATACAGTCTCGTTTGCCTTACAAAATACCACAATCTCTGGCACCACACACGACTCATATGCTATTGGTACTAAGCCAGGTTGCTTCTTTGTCTTAGGTTTAGTTACAACTTCTTCTGATTTTTTCTTACCAATCGTCCAGTTGATTTTGTCAACCTTTCTGGATTTTTTGATTTCCGTAAAGTCAACGTCATAGTCCGTTTTAGCGTTGATCTCAGTCTTGGCGCGGTTGATTACTCGTGATTTTAGGTTCTTATATTCCGTGTATTCATCCTTCTCAATTCCGCAATAATCTCGTATCTCAGCAACAGACATTGTGCGATGACCAATCGACTCATACTGCACCAAAAGCTCATGTATTCTTAACGCATGTACGCTGTCAAACCCCATCGCGTCTGAAATCCCAATCTTGGTAAACTGGGTTTTTAGTTGTAATAAGTATGGTTTTAATTTGGGATCGAAGCACAAGGAAACATAGCCTTCACCATGATGATACTCTGCTGAACTAAGCCAAGCAACCTGAAGAGTTGTTTTTTTATTTTTCAAGTTGATTTCTTTGATTTCGAGAATTCGTTTCATTAAATGCAATGTAACCTTGCGTAATTCCTTGTATTGGCTGTCAACTTCAAGACCAGCCATTTTAGCAAATTCAGATATTTTTAATTCATGTATTTTAAAATCTTCATCATCAGGCCTGATCTGCGTCAACAACCACAAAATTACATGCGATTCTTGAAGGCTTAAACGATATCGTGCTTCGACTAAATGGTTGCTTTTTACCACAAATCCATCTTGATCAACTGTCTTAGACATACAAATTTTTTAACAAGGTTTATGGGATGAAGATAGATAAAGTTACATTGTTTGTAAAGTAGCCGTTAACAGGGTAAATGTAGCCGTTAACAGGGTAAATGTAGCCGTTAACAGGGTAAATGTAGCCGTTAGAAGCCAGAACCCGCAGCCACAGCCAGTTCCAAGGCGCGTAAAATACTTAAAATATTTAAAAAGAAAGATACGCGCATGCGCGACTAAAATTTTTTAGCTTAAGAAAAAGTTTTTAGGTACCACTCAACCTTGCACCAGAAAAAAACACTCTGACACACACACCGAATTCACAATTACGGGGTGATGTTGCTAAGCATTTTAAAATCTTCGTTTTAAGCCACGCTGACTGGTTTAGATAGCTCTCTGGTCGTATCGTAGTAGGTAAGGCCATGAAATCGCTAGAATCGCTTAAATGAAGGGTTTTTGATACGCTGTAAAGGGTGAAATCAAATTAATCTAGTTTGAAGATCCATTTAATGATTGCAGACTGCGCCAACACCAACAACAAAACCAACGAAAAAGGCCATGTGTTCGCTTTAACAAACTCAACAAAATCGTTGAAAAAATCTAACGAAAAAAGAAAACCTACAGCACACATCAATAAACCAATTAGCAAAATTTTTAGCGACAGCAATTTTAAATCCATAAGCTATTCCTGTGGTTCAAGGTTTGCCAGTACTTGAGCTTCAAGTTCTGCTAGCTGCTCTTCGCTCAAACCCAGCGTGCCAACTTCAACCCCGTTTTTTTTGAACACAGCCACAACTATGCCCTCAGCACCAAGGAGATCTAACAAATCTTGCATAATTTCCTTAGTCAACTTGCTAGTTTCTGGAAATTTAATTACGTTTCCATTGCTGTTAACTGGGGTTTTCATGAAAATCCTTAAGCGTCATGTGTGATTTTCTTGGATTATAGCCTAAATCAAAAAACTAAATCAAAAATTTCCACCGGGAATTGTGGGTGAGAGTAGTATGCCTATACGTATAGGCTGGGGGCGGGTGGATGGTACCCCACCCCCCTACCCCCCAAGCAATAAAAACCCCAAGGAGGGCAATAAAACAATAACACTGGGTAATTATTATAATTAGCTATAAAAACCCAAGAAGAGCAATAAAACAATAACACTGGGTAATTATTATAATTAGCTATAAAAACCCAAGAAGAGCAATAAAACAATAATACTGGGTAACGATTAAAACTCCACTACTAACTACAGTTAATACAGCAGCCTAGGCACAGAGCCACTCTCAGTCGGTGACGTATTGACACCGAGTGGAAACTAATGTATATATTAACTGTAATTAATATTTAATCAGGAGAATACGATGACTAAGCAAGCAAAGATTTTAACGCCACGAGAGATTAGCCAAGTGCTAGACGTGGTCGCTAAGAAGCAATACCCCAAACGTAACAGGGTGATAGTGCTACTATCGCTCAAAGCAGGGCTGAGAGCCAAAGAAATAGCATCTGTTACCTGGTCGATGGTCACCAATGCATCAGGCGAAGTCTCAGACTGCCTGCAAATGCCAGACAGTGCCACCAAAGGTAAATCAGGGCGCACCATACCTCTCAACGCTGAACTCAAGCAAGCACTGGTTGACCTGTGGCAAGAACGCCAGCCTAGGCCAGATCAAAATATTATTTTTAGCCAAAGAGCTTCAAATTTCTATCCCCGTGCTTTGAGCGATTGGTTTGCTGATGTGTTTAAAACCCTACGCTTAGACGGCTGTAGCAGTCACTCTGGCCGAAGGACTTTTGTTACCAACGCGGCTAAACGATGTGTTGAAGCAGGTGGATCATTGCGCGATGTGCAACAGCTAGCTGGTCATAGTTCGCTTAGCATGACCCAAAGTTACATCGAAGGAAACAGTGAAGCTAAACAAAAAATAGTCAACCTAATCTAGACGGCTACAAAAACCCCTCGTAGAAGCTCACCAGTGCCACAATACGAGGGCTATAAGCTAGTCATATAGCACAAAACATACAACGCCTCTAGAATCGCTTAAATGAAGGGTTTTTGTTAATTCAACGGGTTGCCTCGAGAGTTGGTAGTTTTAAGTTTGTTCCATACTTTTGTTGACCGTTGCCTTACTAATGCAACATTCTATAGCTTGCAATCGTTGCGTAGAGCCATATTTAGTTTTTAGTGATGCTAAAAGTTAGCAGATAGTTAGCATCAAAAACAAAATGTGAAAAGTCCCGAGCCGTGAAACACGCCAAATTGAGCCAATCTGTATTTTTTTTTGTGACAAGTGTGGAAAGTATGTGAAAAGTAAGCGATATAGCCTTAAGCCATTATATATAGGTTATATATATATATTTTTTTTTTACTTTTCTACTTTACACACGGTTTTCAGCCCTTATACTGTGACATATTTGTCACACATCCCTTCAAACCCTTACCCACAGCCACTTCCAAGCGATTTCACTACTGTGTCATAAATATCACACAATGCTTATAACTGGCTCTACACAACGGTTACAGCGATTTAGCTATGTGCCTATTTTTTAAGCACCTGCCTCAAACCCTTATGTAGAGCCACTTTCAGGAATCACTTTGGCTTCCACGTTGGGTTTGAGCCTGTGGATAACTTTTGAAAAAAACATAGGTATAATAAGCGATTTTGCAAAAAGTAAAAGTAAAAATCAAAACGCTGTAACCCTTATGGAATAACGCTTACAGCGATTGGTACTTATTAAAATTACTTTTCCCAACTTTTTCCTTTTTTCAGATCTTTGCAGATATTACCTCGTATTGCAACAATAGTACAATTTATAGGTAATATAATAACAATTGACACTAACAATAAAACTCACGTGTGTATCGTCATGTTTGAGAAATGTGGTGTTTTTTCGCTTGGACGCGTAGTCAAGCTGTGAAAAAAAGGTAATATATGTGTTTGATGCAGTGTAATTTTGTTTTGTTAGTCTACATCCGTTTAAAGCTACGGTTTATATATAATATAACAAATATAGCGTGTTTACAGGGACAGATAACTAAAAACACAAGGCTAGGGCGTTCACTGTGTTTATTTTGCAACGTTTAACTAAAAAAACAAAAAACACCTCTTGACTTAGGTCGCGACTAAAGCTAATTTGGAATCAAGACGAAGCGCATAGCACTGAGTCGAAATTGTTTTACGGTAAAAACAGCTGAGAAACAGATACAGTTAACAACATTAAAGGAGAATTAAAATGACTAAATTAAAGGAATTAGAAGCCGCATGCAAAGCAGCATGGGAAGCAGCAGGCAAAACATGGAAAACAGCATATGACAAAGCAGGAGACCTAGAAGCATACGATGCAGCAATCGCAAAATACAAAGTGGCATATAAAGCATGCGATGTAGCAGAAGCAGCACTTGCAGCATACGAAGCACGCGAAGAAGCAGGCGAAGCATACGAAGCAGCAGAGGAAGCATGGGATGCAGCACGCGAAGCATGGAAAGGATGGGAAGCATGGAATGCATCAGGCGAAGGATACGAAGCAGCAGACGAAGCATGGGATGCAGCACGCAAAGCATGGAAAGCAGCACGCAAAGCATACAAAGGAGCAGACGAAGCATGGGATGCAGCACGCGAAGCACGCATAGCAGCTTAACAACAACATTAAAGGGAAATCAAAATGACTAAATTAAAAGAATTAGAAGCCGCATGCAAAGCAGCATTGGAAGCACACGAAACAGCATACGAAGCATTGAAAACAGCATACAAAGGATACGTAGCAGCATGCGAAGCATACCAAGTACGCAAAGCAGAGTGGAAACCAGCACGCGAAGCATACGAAGCAGCAATCAAAGCAGAAAAAGAAGCAGCACTTGAAGCATACAAAGCAGCAGAGGAAGCAGCAGACGCCGCATACAAAGCACGCATAGCAGCGTAACAACAACATTAAAGGAGAATTGAAAATGACTAAATTAAAAGAATTACAGGCAGCGGCATTTAAAGCATTCGAAGCACGCGAAGAAGCACACGAAGCATACGAAGCAGCAGAGGAAGCAGTACGCGAAGCAAACCAAGTACGCGAAGCAGAGTGGGAAGCAGCACGCGAAGCATCAGGCTACATAAATCTCTTTCCAACAAACGAAGGAATCGAAGCAGCATGCGAAGCATACGAAGCAGCATGCGAAGCATGCCAAGTATGCAAAGCAGATTGGAAAGCAGCATGCAAAGCATACGATGAAGCATACGATGAAGCATACGAAGCAGCATATGCCGCATACAAAGCACGCGTAGCAGCGTAACAACATTAAAGGAGATTGAAAATGACTAAATTAGAAGAATTAGAAGCATCGGCGGTGAAAGCATTCGAAGCATACGAAGCAGCACGCGAAGCATACCAAGCGGCATTTGCAGCATGGGATACAGCACGGGCAATAAACGATGCATGGGATGCAGCATACGAAGCATGGAAAGCAGCACGCGAAGCAACGTAACAACAACATTAAAGGAGATTGAAAATGACTAAATTAGAAGAATTACAGGCAGAATTAGAAGCACGCAAAGCAGCATGGGATGCAGTAGGCGAAGCATACGATGAAGCATACGATGAAGCAGCATGGGAAGCATACGAAGCAGCAGACAAAGCAGCATATGCCGCATACAAAGCGGCACTTGCAGCCTGGGGAGACTACAAAGCACCGTTAGCAGCTTAACAACAACATTAAAGGAGAATCAAAATGACTAAATTAGAAGAATTAAAAGCAGCGGAAGTGAAAGCATTCGAAGCATACGAAGCAGCATGCGAAGCATACCAAGTACGCAAAGCGGCATGGGATGCAGCACGCAAAGCATGGAAAGGATGGAAAGCATGGAAAGCAGCAGGCGAAGGATACAAAGGAGCAGACGAAGCATGGGATGCAGCACGCAAAGCATACAAAGGAGCAGACGAAGCATGGGATGCAGCACGCAAAGCATGGAAAGCAGCACGCGAAACAGCGTAACAACAACATTAAAGGAGATTGGGAATGACTAACTTTCAAAATATGGAGTATCACCTCAGGTCTATCACAAGACGAGCAGCAAAGGTTCAAAAACAGGTGGTAATAGTCGCAAACTCATTAGGAACGATAGAGGGGGCTAAAAGATATGACAAAATTTTAGACGTATATGAAGCTTACAAATCAATGAAATTAGCTCTAAAAGCAGGAATCAAAGAAAAAAAAGCACGGGCATGGGGAGCATGTCAATCACAGTGGGAAGCATACAAAGCATACGAAGCAGCATGCAGAGAAGCATGCGATGCTTACAATAGCCTTTTAGAAGAATTGCAACCGACGAAGACAGAAAAGGAAAATTAAAATGAAAATCACGCGCACTATACAATACAAAGAACTGATTAAACTCTTTAATGCTGTGAACGCCGTCAAAGCGCATTTAGACAATATTAAAAATCTTTTAGATTCACCGCGTTTGCCGAGGGATGACGCGCACGAGAATTTTAAAGCAACATTGGAAGATACGATAAAGTATGCCAAATCTTTGCAATACTTTTACCATACTTCTAAAACTGCCTTTGAGAAGAATAGGCCTGCTCGTTTCACGCCAGAGCAGCTAAAGGAGATGGTATACTTGAGAGATGCAGGATTACAGATAGAGAGACTTTCAAAACATTTTAAATCAAGCCCCATCACAATCAAAAAATTTTTAAAGATAGCCGAAGAACAAGCCAAAGCGGCCAAAGAAGGGCAAAGCAAATGACTAAATTAGAAGAATTGGAAGCAGCACGCGAAGCATACAAAGCAGCGGCGGTGAAAGCATTCGAAGAACGCGAAGAAGCACGCGAAGCATACAAAGCAGCAGTGAAAGCATTCGAAGCACGCGAAGAAGCATGGGAAGCATACGAAACAGCAGAGGAAGCAGCATATGCCGCATACAAAGCGGCACTTGTAGCCTGGGAAGAGTACAAAGCAGCAACAGAAGCATACAAAGCTACAGGAGAATTAAAATGAAAGTAACGTTAGAATTCGATTCAAGTGAAGGAGCGGTAATGGCTTTAAAGGCGTCTCAAATGCAAATTTTAATTTTTAATCTTGACAATCATTTGAGAGAAAAAATTAAGTATGGCAACTTTTCTGAGATAGAGTTGAACATATACCAGAACACTAGAGACTGGTTGCACTCAGAAATTAACGATTTAAATCTCAGGGAGTTGTTGGTATGACTATAGAAGAAGCTAAATATATACTAAACGAATGCATATTTGATATTGGTAGGTCTCTCGTGAAGATAGCGCAGTGCAAATTTGTTGACGTTACTGAAAAAAAATATCTAGAGTTGCGGAGTGAGTATGGCGAAGCCATGATTAAAGCCTATGAAGCAGCCGAAAACTTGGTCAAGGTTAGTCGAGCTAAGCATGATGAAGAATTTTTGCCATAGTTTTTCGTTTGTGGTACAAATGTTTAATTGTTTAATTTTTTAAAGTCAAAATGAAAAAATATATCATGTTTGCATTAGCAGCTACGGCATTAAATGCAACTACACCAACAGAAACCATTGCATCAAAATTCAGTGGTTTCTACACTGGCGTGCAGGCTGGTATCAACACCACTCAAAATACATTTCAGGTAACAGCTAACAAAAACCGCGTTAAATACGGCTCTCAGTCTTGGCTTGGTGGTTTGTTTGCAGGCTATGGGGTAGGTGTTGGTAAAAGCGTGTACATTGGCGGTGAAGTTTTTCGAAATCTTGTAGACAACAAGATATTTTTTGCAGATACTCCATTTTGCAAAGTTTCACTAAAAAACGCTGGCAATATAGGTGCGAAACTTCGTTTTGGTTACGTTGTTTCACCACAGACTATGGTGTTTTTGGGCTTAGGACTTGAATACAGCGAGTGGGTGCTAAAATCAGATTACAAGATACCAGCTGGAATGACGCCAGGCATTAACGAAGTCACTAAAACAGAAAAAAGAAGCGTTGTTTTTTCACCTTCTGTGGGAACAGATATATATTTGAACAACCACGTTTTCTTGCGTCCTGAGTATAGCTATGTTTGCAAAGTCAAAATGAGAAGCGATATAGCCTTTAATGAACAAAAAACCGGTGCAACACAACACCGCTTTACAATGGGTCTTGGCTACAAAATTTAAAGTGACACACCATAGCTATCTTTACAAAATCACGTTAAACACACTCAAAGTCAACATAATTTCCTGTTATGTATTTTTCCCACCCTAGATCTTGAATTTCTTCTAATGTGGCATTTTCAATATGCTTTTTTAAAGCTAATGCAACAAATTTTGCTAAATTAATAGGAACTGCATTTCCAATCATTTGCTCTAGGTTTGTCTTTGTTCCTTCAAAAATAAAATTTTTAGGGAAGGTTTGTAAATAGCTGCGTTCAATAGTAGTTAAAGGTCTTAGCTGACTAATGGGTATATTTTCAGGATCGCCACTATGCTTGCTATATCCTTTAGGAACAGGCCGATTCACTCCACGAACCGTTGGACTTGGTTCATCAATACTAAAAACACCTCTCCTACTATAATTTCTTGGATGCCTATAATAATATTCTATATCTAAGCTATTACCTAAGTAATCTCTTATAGTCATAGGTTTTTTGTTGAGCATAGACGCAAGTTCTGGAAGAAAAATATTGTTCTCTCCTCCTAACTCCCCAATTAGGAAAAATCTAGTTCTTGCTTGAGGAACTCCGCAATATGAAGCATCTAATATAACAGCACTAAGACCATAACCAGCTGTTTCAAATTGATCTGTAACTGTTTTTAGAATTGCACTCTTTCTTATTCTGTCTACATTTTCCATTATGAAATATTGAGGACGTATAGCGCATACTATATTTGCGAATGAGTATGTTAAATCTGCTCTACCCAATGTTTCATCTCGCTTTCCTGCGCTAGAGAAATCTTGACATGGAGGGCCACCCATTATTATTTGAGGTGCGTATTTAGATACTATAGCAATACTTTCTGCTTCATTAGAAAGATCCTGTTCATATATAGGATGTTTAAAGTTTTTTTTATAAACATTTATAGCAGGCTTCCAATTGTCCAGGGATGCTAGAACTTCAAATCCAGCATCTTCAAAACCTCTGGACATTCCACCACAACCAGCAAATAAATCAACGCATTTTAGCGTATGTTTCAGTTTAATTATCTAATGCCAAGAAGTGAATTTACTTCTTTTATTATTTCTTCACATACTTTTTTGTGTTTTTTATGCTTAGCGGTCAGTTCTTCTATTTTTTTAATGTTTTCAGCTTCTTCTTTTTCGATTTGCACATTTGTTAGCCCCAAAGTTCCGAGATGCAAAATGATTGGGCATCTGGCGTGATTTCTTTTTTCTTTGATCAGCATGTTTAGTTTTAAAATTAAATCAAATTTTTCTTGTTCTGCCAGTTTACAATAATAATGGTACAATTTTTCTCTAAGCTCTTTAGAAGTCAGCACTAATGGTCTGACTATTGCTATCAAATTTTGCACCACTTCTTCGGGGAAAAATGCTTTTTCGTCTAGTTTTAGCAAATGTTCTTTGATTTTTTGAGTTTTGTTGTTGATCAAAGCGGTTTGCAAACAATCCGACTTCATAAATATTTCAGGTAAATCTGAGTTGTAATCGTGCGTATCAAAAAAATCATTTAAATTTTTAAAATTAGCAGCTTTTTCTAAAAATGTTTCAAATGCTTTTGTGACTAATATCGCCATTATTTTTCCTTTTTTTAATGATTAATTCCAACAAAGCCAGTGCATCTTGGCTTGCTTTTTGGCGTTCTCTGTCTTCTGGGTAATACCCATGAAGATCGTAAAAATCTTTTCCTCCGTTGTCGCAGTCTGACATATCCCAACACCTCATACTTCCACACAGCAAACACATTATCTCTATTTTCCTTTTTTGTTTTGTTTAATTATAAGTTCCAACAAAGCCAGCGCATCGGCTTCGTTATCGTCTTTGGGTTGATAGCCTATGGTTTCCATAGCTTTGATGACTTCTTGCTTACTGGCATTGCCTTTGCCAGTTGCATGCAGTTTAATGTGAGATACTGGCACGCCTTGATATGGTAATTTGCGGTCTTCACACCATGAAGTTAGAGTAGCGAGAAACCCACCATAGACATGGGCAGCATCTGTGCCGATATGACGCCTGACCTCTTCAAAATAAACACTTGAAACGTCTTTTTGGTAATTGATGTCATCTAACCAATTACGAAAACGTAAAAACCGCATGCCTCCACCTTGGAACCGATCATTCTTCAGGTTAATCGTACCGCTGAACACCTGGTACCCATCATTGCTCTCGTTTGGCTGAAACAAAGCCCAGCCAGTATTTGTGCCAAGATCAAGTGCTAGAATTTTAGTCATTGGCTTTCCTTTTTTGAGTCCAGCAAAAATTAAAAAACTCACAATATTGACATGGTACAATTGTTGGCACGCCTGCTGCATCTGCCGGCAATCGTGCTGGCATATCTTGACCATGGCTAATGATTTTGTTTAATTTTGCCATGCCCTTACTAATCACCGCCTCGTTTTCGCTAAAGACCGCTTTGTATATTTCGCCATTGTTTTTGTTAACTACTAGAAAGAGACATTGCGGGATTTTCAAAAAATGCATATACATCTGACATTGTAAATAATAACCAGGGAAAGCGGCCTCGATTCCTTTTTTTTGCAGTGCTGTAAAATTTCTTTCGTTAGCAGACTTGATTTCTAAAACATATTTTTTCCCATCTTCATCGAGTATTATTCCGTCAATATGACCTTGGAAATTTCCATTTAGCACTGAAAAAGCTCCCTGACGATCGAGAACCAAATAGCCAGCTCCTTGCAGAGCTTTAATCAGACGCTCTTCTTCGTGCCTGCCGCGATCAAATTTTTCTTGACGACTGCCTAATTTTTCGGGATCTTGGGGCGGTATTTTCGCCCCATTCCATTCGAGCCAAATACGGCGTTCGCAAGCATGCCCCAGCATTGATGCTCCTATATAGCCACGGGTTTTACCTTCCGCATGACTCGCGTAGTGAGCCAATATTTTTCCTTGCAAATTTTCAAAAGCCATTAAAATTCACTAAAATCATGTGTTATTTTTTTGTAATTTTTGACGTATGGACTTTGTTTTTCGCCATAGTGGGCTATTTCAATTTCAGCTTGCCGACCTTTGAAAACATCGATATCCATACGAGCTTTGTTTTCCGAAACATTGGGAAAGCTAATATCGCAAGCCGCACATATGTTTTTTAGCTTTTCTTCAGCGCGTTTTTTTTCTTTTGGATCGCTTGCCCACAATTTGAGTTTGTCTTTTAGCGAAGTCTTGTTGAACTCCCATGTTAAACTTACATATAATTCGTTGTTGTAATTGGGCGTTTCAACGTTAGTAATTTCGGCAGCAAAAAAACCGCTATCTATAGCTTTTTTTTGTTCATCTTGTGAAATATTAAAAGTAATTATAGTCATATTATTTTCCTTTTTCGGTTTGTTCAGTTTTTAGTTCTTCTTGTAGTTCTTGTTTTGTGATGTTTGTAGGCTCAGTCGGGTAATTAAATTGCTGGTAGTATTTTTGAACATGCTGTGCTAGTTCGTCCCAATCTAAAGAGATTTTTGGTGGTAGTTTGTAGGTGTTTTTAGCAAGGAACGTTAAACCGCCGTCTGTTCTAATGATTCTTGTTGAGTTAAGTGTTTTTGATTTTTCATCCCCGATGATCACTTCGTCGTCGGCAAACAAGACGCACGAACACCAATTGCGCAACAACTCAGAGGCTCTATCTTGCAAATTAATTTGATATTGGCTGTAACTTGCACCCGTTAAATTTTCTTCTTTTTTTTCTTTATGATGCGCCAAAAAAATTACAATCATTTTTTTGTATTTCCAAAGATTTTTGATTTTTTGAAAAAAATCCTCCCAAAAACACATCGTTTTCAAATGACCTTTCCCGTAGTTAAAATCAGCAAAACTTGTGATCCCGTTGGTGGTTTTAACAGCTTTGTCCATGATTAGTTTTTCTAAACTACTGAGTGAATCTATCACCACAGTTTTGAAATCGTGATCTTGATTAAACAAAACGCCTAAAAAATTAATTACATCATCGTAGTTGTTTATTGGTATTTTTAGAGTTTTATTGCTGGTGCATGGCAGCTCATAAATGTTTTCATCTAAATCCACAAAAATAGGACTTGGAGCTTTTAGTGCAAAGGTGCTTTTCCCAATACCGTTGCGGCCGTATAGAAGAATTTTTGGTGGAACGTATACGACTTTTGGTGCCACATTTTTTAAATCAATTTTGGTCATTTTTTTCCTTTTTTTGTTGCTCTGTCTTGGTAAATAACGCCGCCACCTTTGGCGGTTTCCTTGCGCAAAATTTGATAAGATTCGACTAATGGTTGCAACAAGTCGTCTAGTTGGCGGACGTTTAGCGCATATCGAATTAATTTGCAAATGTCTGACCGTCTTACCCATTTATTTTTTTTGGATTGTAAAAATTTCACAATTTGGTTTATTAATTTTTCGTTTTTGTTCTCCGTTAAAAGTCCTGCCAATTCGATATTATTTTTAAAACAGTGGACAGCAATACTGGCCGCCCATTGAATATCTTTTAAAGTTATTATGGTTGCTGATTGATACTCACTTTTAAAATTTTCACCTGTGACTTCGACCATTTGTGAGCTAATTGTTGCGATTAAAGCTAATTTAATTGTTTGCTCCGGTAAATTTCCTACCAAGCTATCGACTTTGGCTGATGCTAAACACAATTCCCGTTGGTTTTTTTGAGTTTGATTACAAAAATTTGCAAACCACTCTTTTGCTTGTTCATCAAAATATACGGGCTTGTTGCCTTTATCGGCGTTGATGATTTTTAATTTTGATAGCAACGCTACTGGTAACGCTTTGTCTAGTTTGTAATTATATAGAGCGGTTGGCGCGTCTGGTTTCAACCAGAACACCAAGAAACGCGCTAACAAGCCGCTAACTGCTGATTCTGGATTCAAGTAATCGATGATATTTTCTGTGGTGGTTCCGTAAATATTGAGATATGGGTTGTCTACAACTGAGACTTTTTCATTTTTGATCCGGTCTGAAGTTTGAAAGGAACAATTATACAAAGTTAGTATTTTTTGTTCTAATTTTGTTTCGTGGGTGCCAGCGTTTCTATTTTGAAAACTTTTAAAAACATGCGTGATCTCGTCTTGCACCCAGTATGCCACGCCTTCTTTCTCGCTGAGTTGTTTGACTAGGCCTTGAGCGGATCCAAAAGAAGATATAGCCAGATCTTTGTTGCCGACTGCATCAAGTGCTTGGTGAATACAGTTTAGCCCATTGTTTTTGCCCGAACGGCTTGCGCCAATCGTTAAAATATATAGGTTTGTGCGCAAACCTGTAGAGCTTATCACCGCGTGTTTTTTCAAAAACGCTAACAAAGAAATGGCGGTACTTAAAGAAAAAATAGCTTGAGGTAGTGGTGCTGCTGATTGGATCCACTCAAAAAGTTCTCGCAAGACAGTGTTTGGAAAATCAAAAATATCAGTAACTGCAAATGGTTCGATATCACTAATGCATTTTTGAATTGGATCTACCAATTCATCGCTTTCAACCTCCTCTTCTGATTCAAGCGGTGCTTCGTATATTTTTTCTTTTTTAGTGTTTTGGTAGCCATTTTTCTTTGCTTCAAAAAATATACTGCCAATGCCTTTTGCGCCCGTGGGGCTAAAACTTTTCCAGCGATTTTCTAAATCGGCAACTCCTTTGTATTTGCGAGATTTTGATGACCAAGCGTCCCATTTTCTAAAACCAGCCTCACCGAACTCTTTTTGCAAGGCCATGCCCATCTCAATCCACGTGTGATAGTCACAACTTGCGTCAATGCGGTTTAAAGCCTCATATACGCGCTCTGAGAGAGTATTGGTGTGTTCTGTTATGATTGTAGCGGTCGATATCGTTTCGGCTGTCTGTGGCAGCGTATGAGGGTCTAAAAATTCCCCATCCATACAAAAACCGAATTCATATGGTTGATCAGCACGTTTGCAAGGTGCGAACCACATTCTGGCAACATCTTTGCTTGAGGCGGTGTCAAGCCCGGTTTCGCCGCCTAACAGATCAACGATTCTGTTGTGCAAGTCATCAGGCCAGTTTTCAGCAGGGACAGGCGTTGAGAATGGAAAAATCACACGCCACCTGTTGCATTCGGCGGTATTTGACCAAGTGCTGTAATAGATATGAACTAAATTCAAACTTTTTAACTTCTGCAAAAAATCTGTTAATTTGATTTTCACATTTTGGGTATTGTCAAAATCGAAAGTTGCAGCAGTCAAGCTAATTACATTCACTTTTCCGCGCTGAGTATTTTCTTTGTAAATATTCATACTAAGAAGTTCAGCGCGTTTTTCTTTTTTATCAACAATTGTTGGGTTTCTCATAGATTCTGCAAAATCAAGCAACGACCATTCGTAGATCATAGGCGTGTTACTGCGCACGTTGCTAAATTTACAAAAACTAATGAGATTTTGAGAAACGTCCATTTTCTACTTTTCGGCAAAAGTTGTCATCGAAGATATTTTATCCATGAATTCGTGGTTTTGGATTAGCTTCAAAAATGAATAATATTGAGTATCGTTTACTTTGATCGCCGCTAATTCTAGCTCGTGAAAATTTAAAAATTCATCTTCATATTTGGGATCAATGTTTAAAACTTTTAGCAATTCTTCCTCAGCATAAAGATACTCTTGAACGATTAATGGTTCTTTGTTTAAAGCACTATTATTGCTCAAAACGTGGTCGTAAATAAAATGCTTTATTGTTGCTAAGTTTTTTACTTTTAGTTTAAGTTCTGCTAATTTCATTTCACACCTGCTTCATCGCAATAGTATGTAAGGCTTGCCAATCCGAGTCTGTCGCTTGGTAAATATTTAACTAAATCAGCCAGCGAATAATAATAGGTGATGCCTATTCTTTTTGGTTCGCCACAAGTATTCAGAAATTCTTGAAATTGATCTTTTTTGTTGTGCTTGATTTTTAGTATTTTTTCTAGTTCTTCAGCAGTATAAAAATGCTCATTGTTTATGGAAGTCAGGCGCGGCGTGAAATCAATGCTATCTAAAATATTTAATACGGCTTTGCCGAATTCTATTTGTTTGTGCGCATGTGTATACGTTTCTTCAAGTTTGATTGCTAAATGATGATTCATGTTTGCTATAGCTTTTTGTTTCTGCGCCAAGAAGAACAGAAAAAAAAGAAAAAGAAAACAATCGGCGAGTGGCGTATAAAAAAGGCAAAAACAATCGGCGAGTGGCGTATAAAAAAGGCAAAAACAATCGGCGAGTGGCGTATAAAAAAGGCAAAAACAATCGGCGAGTGGCGTAT
>Ga0114977_10000186_pt1 | contig 40438 bp, 35 predicted proteins | sample S_130805_MF_Meta_FD_87026 | JGI IMG/M metagenome (GOLD analysis project Ga0114977, IMG submission 87026) | Freshwater microbial communities from Lake Simoncouche, Canada to study carbon cycling - S_130805_MF_MetaG | ecosystem: Environmental > Aquatic > Freshwater > Lake | place: Lake...
CGTCAAAATTGAAATCATAAACACTCGATGTAAACCAATTGGCGATTATGCTCAACCAGTTGGCGCTATCTTGAGCATCGACGACACCATCCATATTACCGTCACCGGGACATGACGGCTGTGAAGCCAGGATGGAATTCAACTGTACCATGAGGCCGTCATAAATCGTCTGCAAAGTGGGTGTTAAGGGCTGAAGCAGCAGGTTGACATCGACATTATCCAGCTTGGGGATGGGCTTGGCCTGATCCACCTGATAAAACTCATTGGTCACCACGGCCGAGCAGGTATCCGCGACGGAGTTATAGGTTTGAACCGTATTCTGCACCAGTTTGTAGTTATCATTTCTAACCGCAGTCGAGATTTCAGGATTGACAATTATTTGCGGTTGCCCGGCCTTGAATAGGGCCTGATTCACCTGGCAGCAACTTTGGTAGCCCGTTGGCGCATTGATGACAGCAACATCCGTTGCCCCGGCTCCCCACCAAACACCATTGTTGTCCTCGCAAACACTTTTTGAAATAGGGATTTGCGTACATGAGTTCTGAGAAATTACGCAAGGGCCATTGCGCCCGCCATTGGCTTGCGTGTTGTAACCGCCCATTGCAAAGTTAACCTTGCGGATACTCTGTTGAACAGCATTGGTTAAATAAGGTAGTAACGGTGCCGAATCAAGGGTGCGTGGAACAACTGCCTTGACATTAATTCCGGCAATTTCGCCAAACAACTGAAACACATCGACCATATTCACCATATGATCCACTTCACGATTAGGCTGATTAACCAGCGGGCCGGCCACGATTAATGGATCCCAAACGCCGGTTTGATATGCGGTCCCTTTGGCACGCTGCGCATTGAATGGCAGCTTTACTGAATTACCCAAGGTGCCGTTATCGCCTACGATCACGATCATGGTATTGCTTGCAGCAGGATCATAAGCAAGTGTTCCGTCAGGATTGCGTGTAGCTAGCCCGGTTTCAACCATGAGCCGACCAAATTCCGAATCCATTGCCTCCGTCATCTGATTTTGCAATATCCTCTGATCGAGCATATTTTTGCAATCCAAATTATCGCTTCCGGCACCGCTTAGCGGAGTCAGATTGCCCGGAGCTTGTTGCACCGGGGTATGCGGGGAACTGAAACTTACCGTCGCCATCCATGGTTTTGTCGCGGCTCGACTATTGATCCAACTAATTGCGGCATCTGCTTCGAGCTTGGTTCGATAACCGCGAGTTCGACTATCTGTCAACGGAACTACCGTTACTGCTGGTCCGGAATTAATTACAAGGGGAGAGACATAGTAGGCATTTTGTTGATTGAAATTCAGTCCGGGCGGAGGAACGGCTTGACATACCCCGTTCGGAACAAAAATACCGCCGTTTGCCAGACACTGTTTGCCCGGAACATCGCTTGAGGTTATTGCGCCTGCAATCGTACTACAAGTACCATTCGATTTGTAACACGCGCCCGTATCGGCTCCGCCTTTAACCGCGCCGGGGACAAATCCGCATGAGTACGTTCCGACAGCCGCTATTCCGCCCGCCGTAGAATCTATGGAAGCGGGCAATCCGCCTATCCAGCCGTAAAAATAATCCCAGCCCAACGCACCGGGTGTGCCATTACCCGCAGAATTATTCTCCGGCCCGCCCATGTGAAACTTCCCGAACATGCCGCTTTCATAATTTGCCTGTTTCAGCAATTTGGGCGTCGTCATTTCGTAAGGGGAAAGTTGCGAATTGGAAAGATCGTTGGGTCCAATTGCCTGATAAATATTGGTGCGGAAAGGATAGCGCCCAACAAACATGGCTGCACGACCGGGAGAGCACTCGGGCATAGACCAGGTATTACGAAAACGTATGCCGGATGCTGCAATCATATTGATGTTGGGCATGCTAGGTGGCGTTGCTCCGCCATAACCAAACGCCGCCATTTGATCAATCCCCACATCGTCCATGATTACAAAAAGAATGTTGGGTGGTCTAGCGACACCCCCGCCCCCGCCACACGAAAGTAAGAGACAGCTGGCAAATAAAACCAGAGTCGATCTGATTAACTTAGTTTTCATTATGTGGGTACTATTTTTTTTAGAAAAACCGGCAGATTCATAAAAGCTTTATGTATCATGAATCTATAAAGGGTGCTAGTTTTGCCAGAGCCGACAAGCAGAAAGCAAATAGGTAACGTGGCGCTGACATTCATTCTCTGATCTGGTGCAGGATGGTACAGGCTTCAACCGAACGTCACAAGGACTACCAGCCAGACAAACATGACCGCAAAAACAATTACAACAATATTGTCATTCTTTGTCCGTAGAAGTAAAAATAGGGTCAGACCCGAATAATATTCGTTGCTGACACAAATAGTGTTTCTAAAACGGTGCGTATTCTCCGCCTCGCTCTTGTATTTAGCAATAACCAGCGCGCCGAAAGTCGGTCGAGCGGCGGCGTTTGAAATCAAGGGGTCATGTTCATTTCACCCACTATGTCCCGACCGTTGGGCTTTACGCTAGTTTGAAGAAGCAACGCCCACCTTGCAGTTCACCTAGGCGCATGATTTAATCGCCAACCGAAAAATAAGCCTGCCGACCATGATTCACTCACCCAAGAAAATCCTCGCTCTTGCCCTCGCGCTGCTAGTTTTTCCGTTCATTATCGACGGTCTGTTCGGTCACGGCTGGTTGCGCATCGCCGATTTTGCCTTACTTTATATTATGTTGGCGCTCGGCCTCAATATTGTCGTTGGCTACGCCGGTTTGCTCGATTTAGGCTACATCGCCTTCTTTGCCGTCGGCGCTTACACTTACGCGCTGCTCGGTTCGCCGCAGTTTGGTCTGCACTGGCCGCTGTGGGCGGTGTTGCCGTGTGGCGCGCTGCTCGCCTGTTTTTTTGGCGTATTACTGGGCGCGCCGACGCTGCGTTTACGCGGCGATTATTTGGCGATTGTCACTTTGGGCTTCGGCGAAATTATTCGTATTTTTATGAATAATTTGAACGCGCCGATCAACATCACCAACGGCCCGCAAGGCATTAATATGATTGATCCGCTGCGCATCGGCGATTTTGCCTTTAACAAAACGCACGACATTTTCGGGCTTACTTTCAACAGCGTCCATTTGCATTATTACCTGTTTCTTAGTTTCACTTTGCTAGTGGTATTTGTTTCGCTGCGCTTGCAACAATCGCGCATCGGTCGCGCTTGGATGGCGATCCGCGAAGACGAGGTGGCTGCCAGCGCGATGGGCATTAACACCCGAAATATTAAATTGCTGGCGTTTGCGATGGGCGCCACTTTCGGCGGTATTTCCGGCGGCTTATTCGCGGGATTTCAAGGTTTCGTCAGCCCCGAAAGTTTTAGCTTGATGGAATCGGTGATGATTTTGTGCATGGTGGTGTTGGGCGGCATGGGCAATATTGGCGGCGTGATTTTAGGTGGCATCTTGCTGGTGATTTTGCCAGAAGCGTTTCGGCACGGCGCGGGGCCCTTGCAAGAAGCATTACTCGGCCGCACCATTTTTGACCCTGAAAGTTTGCGAATGTTGATGTTCGGCTTGGCACTTATTTTGGTGATGTTGTGGCGGCCAGCCGGTTTGTGGCCGTCAAGTCAGCGTCAACGCGAACTCACGCCAAACGACAGCGTCGCCCAACAAGAACAGGAATCGGTGTATGACGCCGCCAAATAACGCCCTGCTCACCCTTGCCGGTGTGAGTAAGCACTTCGGTGGATTGGCCGCGTTGTCCGAGGTGTCGCTACATATTCAACCGCATGAAATCTACGGTTTGATCGGCCCCAATGGCGCCGGCAAAACCACGCTGTTTAATGTCATCACCGGGCTTTACCAACGCGATAGCGGCGATTTTCAATTTGCGGGTCAAGCCTATTTGCAAAGTAAACCGCACATTTTGGCGCAGGCTGGCATCGCTCGCACGTTTCAAAATATTCGGCTTTTTGCCAATATGACGGCGCTAGAAAACGTGATGGTCGGTCGCCACGTGCGCACCGCCACCGGTATTTGGGGCGCGCTCAGTCGACACCGTGGTGCGCAAAATGAAGAACGCGCCATCGCTCATCGCGCCCACGAATTGCTGGAATATGTCGGCATCCATCGGCCGTCCAATACCTTGGCGAAAAATTTATCCTACGGCGAACAACGGCGACTAGAAATTGCTCGCGCACTGGCGACCGAGCCAAAGTTGCTGGCGCTGGACGAGCCGGCAGCCGGTATGAATGCCACCGAAACCGAAAGTTTGAAAGCGTTGATGCAAAAAATTCGCGCCAGCGGCGTCACCGTATTGCTGATTGAACACGATGTGAAATTGATCATGGGGCTTTGTGATCGGGTGGCGGTGTTGGATTACGGCAAGAAAATCGCCGAAGGTATTCCTGATTTGGTGCGCAATCATCCGGCCGTCATCGCGGCGTATTTGGGCGGCGAAATTGAGGAAAATTTATGAGCCAACCAAGTTCAACCGCCTTGCTCGAAGTTGATAATTTGAAAGTCAGTTACGGTGGCATTGCCGCGCTTAAAAGCATCAGCCTGACGATTGCGCCGGGTGAATTGGTCGCGCTAATCGGCAGCAATGGCGCTGGCAAAACCACCACTTTGAAAGCGTTGGCGGGCTTATTGCCGTGCACCGCGCACCAACTTAATTATGGCGGCGCACCGTTGCATCACACGCCGCCGCATCAACGCGTTAGCCAAGGTTTGGCGCTGGTGCCAGAAGGTCGCGGGATTTTTGCGCGATTGAGCGTGGCCGAAAATTTACAGATGGGCGCCTATCACCGGCGCGATGCGGAAATCGCCAGCGATTTAGAACGAATGTTTGACTTATTCCCGCGCTTAAAAGAACGCCACAGCCAATTGGCCGGCACCTTATCTGGCGGCGAACAACAAATGGTGGCGATCGCCCGCGCGCTGATGAGTCGGCCAAAATTGTTAATGCTAGATGAGCCGAGCATGGGCTTGGCGCCATTAATGGTGGCGAAAATTTTTGAAACCATCTGCAATATTGCCGAACAAGGCGTGGCGATTTTATTGGTTGAACAAAATGCCAAACTGGCGCTGGAAGTGGCGCAGCGCGGTTACGTTTTAGAAGGCGGACTGATTACTTTGGCCGATCGTGCGGACAATTTATTGGGCAGCGACGCGGTGCAGCGCGCCTATTTGGGCGGCTAAGTTTTAGCAAATCGGAATTGATTGCGCGGCTGCCTTAAGGCAAGATGCGCGACTAAAATTTTATTAACCTTTACCTGTCAAAAGAGATTAAATATGGGCGCTCAATGGAAAGCCAGACACAAAGAAATTGCTGCCAACGTTAAGGGCAAAGTTTTCGGAAAATTATCCAAAGAAATTATGGTTGCCGCACGTAGCGGCGCCGATCCCGATATGAATTCACGCTTGCGCTTGGTGGTTGAGCAAGCCAAAAAAGTATCGATGCCACGCGAAACCTTAGAACGTGCCATCAAAAAAGGCGCGGGTTTATTGGACGGCGGTGCGCACTTGGAACGCTTGGTGTATGAAGGTTTTGCGCCACATCGGGTGCCGGTAATTGTAGAATGTTTGTCTGACAATCTCAATCGAACTTTGTCGAGTATGCGCGTGCTGTTTCGCAAAGGTCAGCTCGGTGCCGCCGGTTCGGTGTCGTGGGATTTTAATTACCAAGGTTTAATTGAAGCTGCGCCGACCACTAAAGGTGCCGATGCCGAATTAGCTGCGATTGAAGCGGGTGCGCAAGATTTTGAAGCGGCTGACGAAGGTGCCACTTTATTCATAAGCGATGCCGCCGATTTGGATGCCGTTTGCAAAGCATTGCCGGCGCAAGGGTTCACCGTGCAATCGGCGCAACTGGGTTATCGCCCAAAGAATACGGTCAGTTTGAATGATACTGAGCGCGAAGAAGTGGAAGCGTTTTTAGAAGCCATCGACGCCGATGATGACGTGCAAAATGTGTACGTCGCCTTGGGCGAATAAACGCTAAAGTTCTAACAATTGGAAGCTCACACCAAGTGAGTTCCATTGTTTAATTTCTTCCGTCAGCGCGGTTTCGGTTAAAGGATTAAGTTTGAGCCAGCCTACAGGCAAACTCAGATGAAATTTGGTGCCGCTAAAGTGCGCCTGTATCAGCGGCAATTCACTGCTACTGCGACTGCGAAAAAACAATACCGCCAAGCGCAAACTCAAGTTCATCACATAATCTTCGATGCTGACCAATTGGTTGCGAATTTTTTCTAAACTACCGCGTTGCGCTACCGCCAATTGGCTCAAACGCTGCTGATCTTTTTTGGAAAAACCGGGCATGTCGGCGTTGGCTAATATGTAGGCGGTATGTTTGTGATAACCACCGTGCGCCACACTGATACCGATCTCGTGTAATTTTCCGGCCCATTCTAAAGTTTGCAAGGAATTTTCATCGGCATCATCGCCAATAAATTGTTTTGCCAAGTTACACGCCAATTCGGTTACGCGTTGGGCTTGCCGCACATCCACACGATAACGCTGCATAAATTGTTGCACGGTGACATCACGAATATCATCGTCATGCGTACGGCCCCACAAATCGTACAACACACCTTCCCGCAGCGCGGTCGTTGCTAACTGCATTTTGTCGATATTTAACTCAGAAAAAGCCGCATACATGATGGCTAAGCCGCCGGCTAGGGATAGCATCCGATCAGGCCGCAAGCCTTGCAAATTCAGCTTTTGAACGTCGCCGACTTTAAGAATATAGGTTCGCAATTGCTCCAGCCCATCACGAGTAATACCACCGGTGCTGAAACCATTTAATTCCAAAATTTCACATAGCGCTTTGGCCGAACCCGACGAGCCATAAGCTGATTTCCACTGACCTTTATAGTCTGCCACTATCGCTTGGATTTCGGTGCGAGCCGCTAATTCCGCCTGCTTAAAATTCTGTTTGGTGACTTTATTTTCAGGAAAAAAACGCTGACTAAAACTCACGCAACCCATGTACAGGCTTTCGAGCTTCAGCGGTGTCAGGCCGCTACCAATAATAAATTCGGTCGAACCGCCGCCGATATCAATCACCAAACGATTACCTGACGCTTGCGGCAAACCACGCGCCACGCCAATATAAATCAGCCGCGCTTCTTCGCGACCGGCAATGACTTCAATGGGAAAACCGAGGGTTTTTTCAGCGAGCGGAATAAACTCTGCGGCGTTTTTGGCAACACGCAAAGAATTGGTACCTACGGCGCGCACCGCTTGTGCTGGCAAACCACGCAAACGTTCGCCGAAGCGACTGAGCGCGCCTAGAGCGCGATGTTGCGCGGCTTCATCAAGGTAACGACTTGGGGTCAGGCCGGCAGCTAGGCGTACCGGTTCACGCAAATTGTCGAGGGTGTAAAACTGGTCGCCCTCAATGCGAGCAATTTGCAAACGAAAACTGTTTGAGCCGAGATCAACCGCGGCAAGAATAGGTTGCTCTTGCACGCCGATTATCTTTTAGTTTTAAATAAGTTACAGACGAACTTCACGTTCAATTTCTTCCACCGTCACATGACGCACATCGCGTCCTTTAACCATATAAACCACGTATTCCGAAATATTTTTAGCGTGATCACCAATCCGTTCAATCGCTTTTGCCACAAACAAGATTTCCAAAGCTGTTGAAATGGTGCGTGGATCTTCCATCATAAAAGTGATCAGATAACGCATGATCGAACGGAATTCGTCATCCACCAATTCATCTTGGCGAACAACTTGTGCAGCCGTAATAATATCGAGCCGAGCAAAGGAATCCAACGATTTACGCAACATATCCAACGCGATTTCAGAGGCGTGTTTGACTTCGTTATAACGCGGCAAAAACAGCCGTTCTTTTTGCGATAACAACTTCGCCATCCGGGCAATCTTTTCCGCTTCGTCGCCTATGCGCTCTAAGTCGGTAATCGTTTTAATCACGGTAGTCACCATCCGCATATCACCGGCGGCTGGCTGACGACGAACCAAAATATTATTACACTGCTCGTCAATTTGAACTTCCATCAAATTAACGCGATGATCATCTTCAATCACTTGATTCATCAGCGCCACATCACCTGAAATCAGCGATTCAATGGCTAATTGGATTTGGCTTTCAACCAATCCGCCCATTTTTAAAACTTGGGCGCGAACAGCTTCCAGTTCAGCATCAAATTGTTTCGAGGTGTGGTCAGTCATAATAAATCCTAATTAAGGTATCAACGCGTCATGCTAACGCTTAAAGATGAAACATTTATGACGCTGTCATCGTTTGCACGCCATCTGGGGTTCCCAGCAACAACACATCGGCTGGTCGACGGGCAAACAAACCGTTGGTCACCACACCAGCAAGATGATTTAGTTTGGTTTCCAAGTCCACCGGATTCATAATTTCTAGGTTATGCACGTCCAAAATAATATTGCCATTGTCGGTGGTGAAACCTTCGCGCAACTTTGGTTGGCCGCCTAATTTAATCACTTCACGCGCGATATAACTGCGCGCCATCGGAATTACTTCGATCGGTAGTGGGAAGCGGCCGAGCACGTTGACCAGCTTGCTGGAATCGCACAAACAGATAAATTTCTTGCTGGCGGCTGCCACAATTTTTTCGCGGGTTAACGCACCTCCGCCACCTTTTAACATATGCATATGTTTAGTAATTTCATCGGCACCATCGACATAAACCGGTAAATCACCGGCTTCGTTGAGCGACAAAACTTCAATACCGTAACTTTGCAACCGTTTGGCGGACGCTTCTGAACTGGCTACTGCGCCGCGAATTTTGTGTTTGATTTTGCCGAGTTCATCAATGAAAAAATTGGCAGTCGAGCCGGTGCCGACGCCAACGATACAATCCATCGGCACATATTGAATAGCGGCTTGTGCCACAGCGCGTTTCAAATCATCTTGTGACATTGCCATCGATTTCTCCCAAAAATTATTTTTATAAGCCGAAAATTATCATGATCATCACTTAAATGCCACAAAAATAATCCCCGCAACTTTAAGATGTTATTGAGCAGTCGACCGCAATTTTGAAAATCACTTTTCTAACCATGCCCGTTGACACCAGTGGCGCGTGGGCATCTTCTGGAAAAAACACGCAAAAATGATCGGACGGAACGGCAATCCACGATGCCGGCGCATCATGAAAGAAGCGAATATCTTTTTCAATGCTGTGCTCGCTGACCGGATTAAAACAATCGGCTAGCGGCTTCCAACCCATTTCATCCACGCCTTCCAGCACCCACTGAATATCGATGTAGCGCCGATGCGCTTCCAGCCTCGCCACTTCGCGCGTCTTTCCAGGCACTAATTCGACAATCGCAATCAAATCATCGCCGATCAAATGGTAACGACCGGGCGCCATTGCAAAAAAATCAGTGTGGCGAATTTCTTCGAACACGCGGGGAAAGTGCGGATGCAAAGTTGCGTAACGATCAGCCTGAGAAAGTGCGGAAAAGATCATAATTAAAAATTACCGTTTATTTCGTCAATATAATAATTTCTAATTATCGGGCACATCGATAAAAATATCCAAATTTGGATTGTAAATTTCACTTCGAAGATCAAATGCACCCATCACACTGTGAAAAATTGTTTCGTGCGCATGGTGTGCATTAGCAAAAGGTGCGTTTCCCACAAGCGACTTTTTATTTTTAAATTCCCGAGACATCCAAACCAAATACGGAATGTCTTTTTGAACATCTGGCGCAAGGGCATATGGCGTTCCGTGCAAGTACAATCCATTTTCACCAAGCGACTCTCCGTGATCTGATGCATAAATCATCAATGTTGATGCGCCTGATACTGAGCGCAATATTTTGATAACTTCTGCCAAGAAATGATTGGTATATACAATCGTGTTGTCGTATGCCCTTATAAGCTCTTCAGTCGTACATTCTCGTATATTAACCGAGTGACAAACGGGACTAAACTTTTCGAATTCTGCCGTGTAATGATTATAATAATCAGGTCCATGGCTGCCAGATTGGTGCAGCACTATAAATACTTTATCACCGCTGGAATGATCTATCCTGTTTTTAAGCCCTGTCAGCATGACCTCATCATATTGACAATGCGAGCCCTGGCACTCTTTGCGAACCTCATCCGCTTTCAAATAAGTCCCAATTTTAAGCGGTGGCTCACCCCAATTGTTGCTTATCCATGTCACATCAACTCCGCTCCGTTGAAGGTAACTAGGCAAGGCTTCTTGGTTATGAATTAGCTTTGAACTGGTATCAACGTGTGCCAGCATGCACTGAATAGATGCCGTCGTATAAGTGGCACAAGAGTGCGCATCTCTCAAAGCAACTACACCTAACTTTTCGAGTTCAGGATTTGTCTGATTTTGGTAACCGTAAAGTGAAAAGTTTGCTGATCGAGCTGATTCACCAATTACTAACACCACCACAGTTTTACCACTCGCAATAAAATGAGCATCAGGAAGTAGCTCTAGCGTCCTTGTTTGCATTACCTTTTCAGACTGATAACGTGCAGCGTTAATAACGTAAGACCAAGGCATAATCATGCCGCCTAGCTTGCTTGCATTTTTATCTATCCACAACCAAGATTGTGAATTTGTATATATCCAAGCCATCCCCAACGTTATTGAAAGAACTAGTATCGATACGGTTTTTAACCTAGATGAAGTTGATATGGTGACGCGAGAAATCAGCCATATTGGCAATATGCCATAGATCACTAAATGCATTAATAATGATAGTGACAAACCAAAGTAACTTGTTGCTTCTGCCATATTGGTATTAAAGACATTACCCATCATCGATTTATCCAAAACAACTTGGTATGTTTGGACAAAAAACAGCGCAATAGCATTTCCAAATGAAACAACAATTGCAAAGGGCTTCACCAGTTTTTTCGACATCAATGCTAGCAGCAAGAAAGCAACCACCGTTACCGTCATTACTGTGGCGAACAGCGTAACGACATTGATGATGCCTGGCATAGAAAGTATATCCAACTCATCCAAGACGAATGCATACAACGGTAACTGGTAAAAAATAGAATTTAACGCTGAGAATGCGATAACAAAAGCCGTCCCACTTAAAGTGATGCGGCGATTTAAGAACTTACCAGTTGCGCAAAAAATTCTATTTAACATCATAATTTTTATCAATTTATACTAGAGAAAGCGCGCCAACATCCCTTTAGACAATTCGCCCGTTAGCGGAATTTGCACGCGATGACCGCTACCGAGCGCAACACTCATCGGTTCGCCTTTCATCGTTTTCATTTCCGCTAATTGAATAATCTGATTACCGGAAGGATGAATAATTTCTAATTTATCGCCGACAGAAAATTTATTTTTCACGTTGATTTCGGCATAACCGCCGGCGCACGAAACAATGTCACCAACGTATTGCTGGCGGAAACTTTCCGAATGGCCGCGCATATAATTTTGCTGTTCGTGGGTGTGATGACGCTCGTAAAAACCGTCGGTATAACCGCGATTCGCCAACGCATCCAACGCGCCTAATAATTCCAAATTAAACGGACGACCGGCGACTGCATCGTCAATCGCCTGCCGATACACTTGAGCGGTGCGCGCCACGTAGTAAATCGACTTGGTGCGACCTTCCACCTTCAGCGAATCAATGCCGATTTTCGCCAATTTTTCGACGTGCTCAACGGCGCGCAAGTCTTTTGAATTCATGATGTACGTGCCGTGTTCATCTTCCATCACCGGCATTAATTCACCCGGATGATCTTGTCGCGCAATCACATAAACCCGATCGGCCATCGGATGCCGTGGCTGCGAACCGCAATCCGACAACGCCGATTCACCCAATGCTTTATCGAAATCAAATTCAATTTTTTCAATGTCGCCGGTGCCGTTTTCTTCCGCGTTATCCATCTTGTAATCCCAGCGGCAAGAATTGGTGCACGTGCCTTGGTTCGCGTCGCGGTGATTAAAATAGCCCGACAACAAACAGCGGCCAGAATACGCAATGCACAGCGCACCGTGGACAAACACTTCCAATTCCATATCCGGACATTCTTGGCGAATTTCGGCGATTTCATCCAGCGACAATTCGCGCGACAAAATCACCCGCGTCAGCCCCAACGATTTCCAAAATTTCACCGCTGCATAATTAACAGTATTCGCTTGAACCGAAAGATGAATATCCACTTGCGGCCAGCGCTCGCGCACCATCGCAATCAAACCCGGATCAGCCATAATCAGCGCGTCCGGTTTCATCGCGATTACCGGCTCCATGTCCGCCATATAGGTTTTCACTTTGGCGTTATGCGGCATCAAATTACTGGCAACAAACAATTTTTTGCCCAGCGCGTGCGCTTCCTGAATACCGATTTGCAACTCTTCTAATTTAAATTCGTTGTTGCGCGCCCGCAAAGAATAGCGCGGCTGACCGGCATAAACCGCATCGGCGCCAAAAGCATAGGCAGTGCGCATTTTGTCCAGCGTGCCGGCGGGGAGTAAAAGTTCAGGTTTTTTCATGGTCTTAATGCTTTCAAAAAATATTTTTGCCGATGACCATTGCTAATAAACAGAATCATGATCGCCAACGTTCACCGGCATGATCTGCTCATTTTGGATCAAAAATTCCAGCGTGATTCGATATGACAAATTAATCGAAACCGAATGCAAAGTTTGCAACTTTCCACTTAAAGCGTGCAAACGTAAGGATGGATGAAATGGATTGGCTGCCAATAATTGCAAGGTTTTCAAATATTGCAACCGACAATCCGGATGCTTTTTTAACCATTTTGCCGCGCGTCGATTGTAGGCATCAGTAAAGACAAGCGCGTAACTCATGCCATCTGAGCAAGCCGCGCCAGATGCGCTTCGGCGGATTCTTGCACCGAGCGACCTGCTGCCAAATCAGCCCGCGTTTCCGCCAAGGCGGCCTCCAATTCGCACTCACGCAAATAATGATAATGCGCAATGTCCATCACCACAAAACGCTCTTTGCCGCGCACCGACACAATCGCCTCGGTATGCTCAGCCAGCATCGCTTCAATCGCCGCGACGCCTTTCGTTTTTAAATCATTTGCGCTGATATGTGACATATCTTCCTCTGGGAAATACGAATTTTGGCGATTAAACCACACGATTAATCGTACTGTAAAGCGTGTTGCTAGTAGGGTTTTAGCTTAGAAAAAGCCAAAGATGCGAACACGCTTTTAATTTAGTTGCCTAGCGATTCGAGAAAGCCCAACAAAGTTGAGCGTTGATGTGGTTTGAGATTGCCGAAAAAATCTAGCAAGCGCCGCTCTTCCGGCAACATCCAATCTGCGCTGGTTTCTGGTGTGCCGTGCGTATCCGCTAAATTTTTATCGCCGCGCCCCGTCGCCAACCATTCCACACTCACGCCCAACAACATCGCCAAGCGAGCAAGATTTTTAGTGTGCGGCGCTTTGCGGCCAGATTCCCACGCGGCCACTGACGGCTGTGAAACAAACATCCGCCGAGATAAATCAGCTTGGCTCCAGTTTTTTTCAATCCGCGCTTGTCTGATGCGATTTTCCATAATGGCGCGGATTGTATAGCCGTTGGCTATATAGCCATTCTTTGCCAAAGGCTATTGATTATTAGATAACCTAAGGGTATCGTTCACGGTAACGCCACTTCAATTTCGCATTAAGCAATCTGGTCAATGTTGAAGGCGAGGCATGTAATTAGCCTGCCAGGAAAAACATTCAACACTCGAAAGTTAAAAATATTTTCCATTTAGGAGCCAGAAATGCGTAATCAATTTGTTAAAGCGTTAGTCGCCACGTCATTAACCGTTACTTTGGCAGCTTGTGGTGGGGGCGGAGGATCATCCGGTGGTTCCGCTGGTTCTGCCACATCAACATTATCGTTTCCATTTAAAAGTGCTTTTGTCACTTCTACCGCAGCCGGTTTTACTAAGTCAGGAACAGTTTCCGGAAGTTGTAGTGGAACAGTTAATCTAACGATGGCTCCCGCTTCTACGTCAGCCACTTTCGAAGGAACAGCGGGATTGTCTGCAGCTGTAACAATAACTGGAACTTACACCAATTGCACGCCAGCATCGTTTGCGGTATCTGCAACTAATTACTACGATACAAATTACATTCCACTAGGTAACAGTGGCGGTCAGTACGCTGTTTATACAACAGCGATCACAATACCAACTTCATTAAAGGTTGGGGACACAGGAATCATTGGCACTGAGAATCTTTATACAAGCAACACCAAGCTGACTCTCGCCGGCAGAAACGACTTAAGTTATGTTGTTGAAGCAGATACCGCATCTACAGCTATCGTCAATTTAATTATAAATACCTATAACCCTGGGGGATCATTAACCCAAACGGAACAAAATAGATATCGCATCGGAGCAACAGGACCTTGGGTCTTGGTATCAATTGATTATCAATCGGGAACAACCGCTCACCACGAAGTTTGGACGATGAATTAACTAAAAAAGCCCGCCTCCTCAGAAGCGGGCTTTTTAACAAACAACCACCCATTACTGAGCAGAATCGTAGCCCAGCCGCTGCAATATCTCGATTGAGGCATTGGCTTGATTCAGTGTATAAAAATGCAATCCCGGTACGCCACCAGCAATCAGCTTTTCGCATAATTGGGTGACGACATCGCGGCCAAAGGCTTGTACTGATTCCACGTCATCAGCGTAACTTTCCATCGTTTTTCGCATCCAGCGCGGGATTTCTGCGCCACAGGCATCGGAAAAACGTGCCAGTTGTGAATACCGCATGATCGGCATAATGCCCGGTACGATCGGTGCGGTGATCCCCAGCTTTTGGCATTCTTCGACAAAGCGGAAGTACCCATCGGCGTTGTAAAAATATTGGGTAATCGCTGAATCGCCACCGGCATCAATTTTACGTTTGAAGTTCAAGATGTCGTCGCGCGCAGATTTGGCTTGCGGATGAAATTCTGGATAAGCGGCAACTTCAATATGGAAATGATCGCCCGTTTCGGCGCGAATGAATGACACCAATTCGTTGGCATATTGAAATTCACCGATGCTGGCCATGCCGGAGGGCAAATCGCCGCGCAAGGCGACGATGCGTTTGATACCGGCATTTTTATACGTGTGCAGCAAGGCGCTGATGTTTTCCCGGGTGCCACCGACGCAGGATAAATGCGGCGCGGCTTCGTAACCTTCGCATTGAATCTGCAAAATGGTGTCCAGCGTGCGGTCTTGGGTAGAACCGCCAGCGCCAAAGGTGACTGAGAAAAATTCTGGCTTGAGCGCGGCTAATCGTTGCCGAGTGACAATCAATTTTTCAGCGCCTTCGGCGGTTTGTGGTGGAAAAAACTCGAAACTAATGGCAGGTTTGTTCATCGATATTCTCACTTTTTTTGTTTGCCCATTATCTGCATCGCGGCGGCGCTCAATGCCCAAGAAAAAACGCTGTAAAGCATCGCGCCCAATACGCCACTCCAAAAATCTTCCACCACAAAGCCTTTTAAAATTGATCCGGTAAACCAGAACATCAGCCCGTTAATCACAAAAATAAATAAACCGAGCGTGAGCAATGTCACCGGCAAGGTGAGCACTAAAAATATCGGCCGAATGAGTGTATTGACGAGTCCCAGAAAAAAGGCAGCAATTAAGGCCGAGGTAAAACCATCGACATGAATGCCGGGGACGAAATTGGCAACGGCGAGCAGCGCCAGTGCGTTAAGACTCCAGATAATAAGTAAAGTCATAATGTTTTCAAGTTAACAGGGGCGAAAAATCCGCCCCCGATGCCCACATAATACCGGAAGCTAGCGCTTAATAGCGATAGTGATCCGCTTTGTACGGGCCTTGTTTCGACACGCTGATGTAAGCCGCTTGTTGATCAGTCAATTCGGTCAACTGTGAATTGAGCTTCCTCAACTGCAAACGTGCTACTTTTTCATCCAAATGTTTTGGCAAGGTGTAAACGCCAATTGGATATTGTGCGGTCTTCGTCCACAATTCAATTTGCGCAATCGTTTGATTCGCAAAAGAAGAAGACATCACGTATGACGGATGGCCGGTACCGCAACCTAAGTTTACCAAACGGCCGCGCGCCAACAGAATAATGCGTTTGCCGTCAGGGAAAATCACGTGGTCAACTTGTGGCTTGATTTCGTCCCATTCGTATTTTTCCAGCGAGGCAACGTCGATTTCATTGTCGAAGTGACCAATGTTGCAAACGATGGCTTGGTCTTTCATTTTTGCCATGTGTGAATGGTTAATCACGTGGAAATTGCCGGTGGCAGTCACGAAAATATCCGCGTGTTCGCAGGCGTAATCCATTGTTACCACGCGATAACCTTCCATCGCTGCTTGCAACGCGCAGATTGGGTCGATTTCAGTCACCCAAACTTGCGCTGATAAGGCGCGCAAAGCTTGAGCTGAACCTTTACCCACGTCACCGTAACCGGCAACCACCGCCACTTTGCCGGCGATCATCACGTCAGTTGCGCGTTTGATCGCGTCAACTAAGGATTCACGGCAACCATACAAATTGTCGAATTTAGACTTAGTTACAGAATCGTTTACGTTAATCGCTGGGAATTTCAATTCGCCGCGTTCGTGCATTTGATACAAACGATGAACGCCGGTGGTGGTTTCTTCGGTCACGCCTTTTACTGCCGCCAAACGGGCTGAATACCAACCTGGATGGCTAGCCAAACGTGCCTTGATCGCTGCGAACAAGAAGGTTTCTTCTTCTGAACCTGGATTAGCAACCAACGAAGCATCTTTTTCAGCGCGTGCGCCCAGATGCAATAACAGCGTTGCGTCGCCGCCATCATCCAAAATCATATTGGCGTGCTGGTCGTTCGCCCATTCAAAAATGCGATGGGTGTAATCCCAATATTCTCCCAGCGTTTCGCCTTTGTAAGCGAAAACTGGAGTACCACCAGCAGCAATCGCGGCGGCAGCGTGATCTTGAGTTGAATAAATATTGCAGGATGCCCAACGAACCTCAGCGCCAAGGGCGGTCAAGGTTTCGATCAACACAGCGGTTTGAATCGTCATGTGCAAAGAACCGGCAATGCGCGCGCCTTTCAGCGGTTGGCTTTGAGCGAATTCTTCACGAATGGCCATCAAGCCCGGCATTTCAGTTTCAGCGATGTTTAATTCTTTGCGGCCAAACGCGGCCAGTTTAATGTCAGCGACGAGGTAGTCGGTAAAAGTTGCGGTCATAACAGCTCCATTCAAGTTAATGAATGGGCGCCGTTAAATCTTTGAACCACACTTCCGAGCCTGACAGACTTTCTGCTGCAGCGCCCCTCGAAAGTGGGAATTTCTTGCGTCAAGTTTAATCGACGTTTGTTACTTTTTTGGGTCAGGATTTCCCCAAGCCAAACTTTTAATTACAAGCCCGCATCCGCCCGCAAAGCAGCGGCTTTGTCGGTTGCTTCCCAAGTAAACTCAGGTTCTTCACGACCAAAGTGGCCGTAAGCGGCAGTCTTTTGGTAGATCGGACGCAACAAATTCAGCATTTGCACGATGCCTTTTGGACGCAAATCAAAATGTTTTTGCACCAAGGCGGTGATTTTTTCGTCAGACACTTTTCCGGTGCCGTAAGTTGAAACCATCACGCTGGTTGGCTCAGCCACGCCAATCGCATAGCTAATTTGCACCAAACATTTATCGGCCAAACCAGCGGCGACAATATTTTTCGCGACATAACGACCGGCGTAAGCGGCAGAACGGTCAACCTTAGAAGGATCTTTACCGGAAAACGCGCCACCACCGTGCGGTGCAGCACCGCCGTAGGTATCCACAATAATTTTACGACCAGTCAAACCCGCGTCGCCATGTGGGCCGCCGATGACAAAACGACCGGTTGGATTCACCAAAAATTTGATGTCGCCCTTGATTAGTTCTTTAGGCAACACTGGCATGATGATTTCTTCAATCGCCGCTTCGCGAATTTGCTCTAAAGTGATGTCAGGTGAATGCTGAGTGGACAGCACCACGGTGTCGATTGAAAACGGTTTGTTATCCACATAGCGAATGGTGACTTGCGATTTAGCATCCGGACGCAACCAATTCAAGCGGCCATCACGGCGCAATTGCGATTGACGTTCAACAATGCGATGCGACAAATAAATCGGCAACGGCATTAAGGTGTCGGTTTCGCTGCACGCATAACCAAACATCAAGCCTTGGTCGCCGGCGCCTTGATTCAAATAGTCGTCAGAGGCGCGATCCACACCTTGCGCAATGTCAGGACTTTGTTGGCCGTAGCACACATGAACTGAGCAACCGTCAGCGTCAAAGCGCAATTCTGGATTGTCGTAACCGATGCGGCGGATGGTTTCGCGCGCCACTTTGGCGTAATTCACAGTCGCGCTGGTAGTGATTTCACCAGCCAACACGGTCAAGCCGGTGGTAACCAATGTTTCAGCGGCTACACGCGCATACGGGTCTTGCGCTAGAATAGCGTCCAAAATCGCATCGGAAATTTGGTCAGAAACTTTGTCTGGATGGCCTTCGGAAACCGATTCCGATGTGAAATAGTAGTCGCTCATGTCTGTTTTCGTTTGGCGCCAAAGGATTAAAAGGGCGCGAAGTATAACAAAAATTTTTCCTTGGTAGCTTATGCGCTTAAAACTGGTAATTGGAATCTTTGATCTGTTGGCTCGTTTGCCATTACGCACTTTGCATTTTTTGGGTGCAGTGTTGGGCTGGCTGATGTTTAATTTTTCTGCCAGCTACGCCAATCGCTTACGTGAAAATATTCATAATGCTTTTCCCGATTTGTCTGAAGCCGAATTTCAGCAATTACTTTCTGCAAATATTAAAGAAGCCGGTAAAAGTGTGACGGAATTACCTTGGGTTTGGCGACGTTCAATCTCAGACGTGCTCAAAGTCGTGCGCGAAATTCACGGCTGGGAACAATTAGAAATTGCCAGCGCCAAAGGAAAGGGAGTGATTATTTTGCTGCCTCATCTGGGCTGTTTCGAGGTGGTCGGCACTTTACTGAGCTCACGCAAAGTCACGACCTGCTTATATCGCGTGCCCAAATTGGCTTGGCTAGATAGCGTAATGCGCGCTGGTCGTGATCGCGGTTTGATGAAATCGGCTAAAGCAGATGTCAGCGGCGTGCGCATTTTGTTCAAGGGTTTAAAGAAAGGTCAGCTGAATGGCATTTTGCCTGATCAGGTGCCAAGTAATGGCGAAGGCGAGTGGGCCACTTTTTTTGGTCGACCTGCTTACACCATGACCTTAGCACCGCGCTTAATTGAAGCCAGTGGCGCTGCCGTTTTCATGTGTTACGCCGAACGTTTGCCGGTAGGTGCAGGTTACAACATCTATTTTTCTGAATTAGCAATTCCCAATTACACCGATTTAACGCAAAAAATAAATCACGCCTTAGAAGACATTATTCACCGCTGTCCAACACAATATTTGTGGAGCTATAACCGCTACAAAACACCGAGCGGCGCCACGCCTTATCAAGCCCAGAAGGAAGTCGCATGAGCGCACGTTTAAGCGTGTTGTTTTTTTGGCTACTACATTTTTTACCGTTTCCGGTACTGGTGGCGTGCGGCAATTTATTAGGTAAATTATTGATCGCGGTCGCTGGCGAGCGACGCGAAGTCGCGCTGATTAATTTGCGCTTATGCTTTCCAGAGATGACTGAGTTGGCCCGAGAAAATATTGTCAAACAGCATTTTCAAGCGTTTACACGGAGCATTTTAGAACGCGGTATTCTGTGGTGGTCACCACCGGCGCGCATCGAAAGTTTAATCACTGTTAAAGGCTGGGAATATTACGAGGCGCTTAAAAATGGTCCAGTGATTTTTCTGGTCCCACATTTTGTCGGGCTGGATGTCGCCGCCACCTGGACCACGCTACATTTGAATGGCGTCAGCATGTACTCCACGCAAAAAAATCGCTATTTTTCTGATTTATTGGTGACTAAGCGCAGCCGTTTTGGGGATCAACTTTTATATTCTCGACAAGATGGTTTGCGTCCGATTATCAAAGCGATTCGGGCAGGTCGGCCATTTTTCTACTTACCCGATCAAGATCAAGATATTCGCGATGCTGAATTTATTCCATTTTTTGGCGTACCGGCCGCGACCTTAACCGCGTTGACGCGTTTGGCGACGGTGACCAAGGCGCGAATTATCCCGATGACCGTCAAAATGTTGCCTGGTAGCGCCGGCTATGAATTGCAATATTATCCGGCGTGGGAAAATTATCCAACGGCGGATGTCACGGCCGACACGCGGCGGATGAATGAGTTTATTGAACAGCGCGTATTGGACATGCCGGAACAATATTTTTGGGTGCACAAGCGCTTTAAAACTCGCCCCGTCGGCGAAGAAAGTTTTTACGAATGAAATATCACGATCTACGCGACTTCATCGCCCAACTGGAAGCGATCGGCGAACTCAAACGCATCACCACGCCGATTTCAACGCACTTGGAAATGACTGAAATTTGCGACCGCGTGTTGCGCGCGCAAGGTCCAGCAATTTTGTTTGAAAATGTAGTGGGGCATTCGATGCCGGTGTTGGCGAATTTATTTGGTACGCCGCGCCGAGTGGCGTTGGGTATGGGCGAAGATAATGTCAGCGCTTTGCGCGAAGTCGGCAAATTGCTCGCCTATCTAAAAGAGCCAGAGCCACCAAAAGGCTTGAAAGACGCGTGGGACAAATGGCCGGTGCTGAAGCAAGTACTCACCATGTCACCAAAAGTGCTGCGTAGCGCGCCGTGCCAAGACATTGTGTGGGAAAGTAAAGACGTCGATTTAGGCAAATTACCGATTCAACATTGTTGGCCGGGCGATGTGGCGCCGCTGATTACCTGGGGTTTGGTGGTGACGCGCGGACCGACTAAAACGCGGCAGAATTTAGGGATTTATCGTCAGCAAGTTTTGGCGCCCAACAAGGTGATTATGCGGTGGCTGGCGCATCGCGGTGGCGCGCTAGATTTTCGCGATCATTGTCAAAAAAATCCGGGCGTGCCGTTTCCGGTCGCAGTGGTGATAGGCGCTGATCCCGCCACGATTTTAGGTGCGGTGACGCCGGTGCCAGATTCCTTGTCGGAATATCAATTCGCCGGATTATTACGCGGCTCAAAAACTGAATTAGTGACATGTATCGGCAGCGATTTGCAAGTGCCGGCCTCGGCAGAAATCGTGTTGGAAGGCGTGATTCATCCTAATGAAACCGCGCTCGAAGGCCCATACGGCGACCACACCGGTTATTACAATGAGCAAGATCATTTTCCTGTTTTCACCATTGAGCGCATCACCATGCGGCGCGACCCGATTTACCATTCCACTTACACCGGCAAACCGCCCGACGAACCGGCGATGTTGGGCGTGGCGCTGAATGAAGTTTTCGTGCCCTTGTTGCAAAAACAATTTCCTGAAATCGTCGATTTTTATTTACCCCCAGAAGGCTGTTCGTATCGGATGGCGGTGGTCAGTATTAAGAAGCAATACGCTGGTCACGCCAAGCGGGTGATGTTTGGCATCTGGAGTTTTTTACGGCAATTTATGTACACCAAATTTATTATCGTGGTGGACGACGACATCGATGCGCGCGATTGGAAAGAGGTGATGTGGGCGATCACGACGCGGATGGATCCGGTGCGCGATACCTTGCTGATTCCCAATACGCCGATTGATTATCTCGATTTCGCCAGCCCCGTTTCTGGTTTGGGCGGCAAAATGGGCTTGGATGCGACCAATAAATTTCCCGGTGAAACGAGCCGTGAATGGGGCACACCAATTGTGATGGATGCTGCTGTGACAGCTAAAGTCGATGCGCTGTGGGGCGAGTTGGGGCTGTAATTATTTCTGGCAGTGCGCGCAATAAAAACTGGCGCGCTGGCCTTGTCGAATCAGTTGAATAGCCTTGCCGCAGCGCCGACAGGGCAAACCAGTTCTGCCGTACACCCAGTAATTTTGCTGAAAATAGCCTTGCTTGCCATCACTATCAACGTAATCGCGCAGACTGCTACCACCGAGTTCAATTGATTCACGCAGAGTGTCGCGAATTTCTGCCACCAAGCGCGCACAGCGAATTTTGCTCAAAGATTTAGCCGATGCCTGTGGCTTGATGCCGGCCCGAAACAACGATTCATTGGCGTAAATATTACCAACACCCACCACTACCTGATTATCCATGATCACCAATTTAATCGCCGCGCTGCGGGAACGCGTGACGCGATAAAGCGCGTCGCCATCAAAGTCATCGAGTAGCGGTTCCGGCCCCAATTTTGCCAATAAAGGTTGCGTTGCCAGATCGCCAGCGTGCCACAACACCGCGCCAAAGCGACGTGGATCGCGCAATCGCAGCAACTTGCCACTTTCCAAAATCAAGTCAAAATGATCGTGCTTTTCTGGTGGCACGTCACTGCTTAAAATTCGCAAATTACCAGACATCCCTAAATGCAAAATCAGCGTGCCGTGATCAAAATTCAGCAACAAATATTTGGCGCGGCGCTGCAAGGCGCGAATGGTTTTCCCCTGCAAAAGCATCGGCAACTCATCCGGAATCGGCCAGCGTAATTTCGGCTGCCGAATGATGCTTTTCTGCACGGTTTCGCCGAGTAAATGCGGTGCGATGCCGCGCAAGGTGGTTTCAACTTCTGGCAATTCAGGCATATTGATCGGCGGAAAAGTGTGCAACGGCGAGTATTGTAACCGCTCTCAAATCCGTTCGATCGCGTCAAACTTCACGCCGAAGTTGTCGATTCATCAAAAAATCACCTAATATGTCGGTTCGCATCAAACTAATCGTCGCCATGACCTATTCAAAATTTAGTATTTTTGCCACTTTCTGTTTGCTTTCCGCCTGTTCGCATTTGCCGAAACAGGTCGCGATTGAAAGTCCGACACGCGCTAACCCAACCGAGACGCAAGCCAACGTCGAGGCGCCGGCACCTAATTTGCCCAATCAACCATTAAGCGCATTGATGCTGTATCAGTTTTTACTGGGTGATATTGCGCTGCAACGCGGCATGCCGGAACTTGGCGCGCAAGCTTATTTAGAATTGGCGCAATCCTCGCGCGATCCTCGCGTCGCTCGCCGCGCCGCGCAAATTTCCATTGAAGCACACACTTATGATCGCGCCTTGGATGCCTTGAAGCTGTGGCAAGAATTAGAACCGCTAGCACCGCAAGCAACACAAATGCAGATGACTTTATTGCTGAGTAGCGGCCGATTAGCTGAAGCAACGCCACAATTACAAGCCTTGCTGAACAAAGCGGGCACCAATCAAGGGATGGTTTTTATACAAACGCACGCTCTCTTGCAACGCGTGCAAAATAAACGTGCGGCGCTCGTCTGGCTGCAAGGCATCAGCGCTGAGTTTCCCACCGTAGCCGAAGGACATTGGGCCGTTGCGCAATTGGCGGCCGTGCTGGAAGAAAGTGAACTGGCACTACAGGAAGTTGCTATCGCCATTCATTTGCGACCCGATTGGGATCAGCCAGCGGTGCTAGAAGCGCAACTTTGGATGTCGCGCGATGCTGCCAAAGCGTTAGCGCTGCTCAAAAAATATTTAGAGGCTCATCCTGAAAATTACGACGCGCGTTTGTATTACGCCCGCGCCTTGTTGGAGCAGAAGTTTTATGTGCCATCGCGCGAGCAATTTCAACTGCTGATCATTGCCAATCCCGCCAGCACAGAAGTCGCTTTTGCCATCGCACTATTGTCATTGCAATTGGGCGATTTAGATCGCGCCGAAAAAGAGTTGCGACAAGCGCTGGTGGCCGGCAACAAAGACTCAGGTACCGTGCATTATTATTTGGCACAACTGCATGAAGCACGCAAAGATGAAGCTGCCGCGATCGCTGAATATCATGCGGTAAGTACCGGTGAATATGTGTTCGCCGCACGATTACGCGAAGCGCAGCTTTTATACAAAGCGGGACAATTGCCCGCGGCACAAGCGGTGCTACATGACGCGCCCACCACCCAGCCACAACAAGGTATTAATTTGCTATTAATTGAAGCGCAAATGTTGCGTGAATCTCAACAGCACGACGCCAGTTTTGCGGTGCTAACACGCGGCTTGGAAAAATTCCCTAAGCAACCACAGATATTATTTGAAGCGGCGATGACTGCCGACAAACTCGGCAAATTAGCGCTATTTGAACAACTCATGCGCAAATTAATCGCGGTGGCGCCGGATGCGGCGCAAGCTTATAACGCACTCGGTTATAGTTTTTTAGAACGCAATGTTCGCATCGCCGAAGGCATGAAACTGGTCGAGAAAGCTTATAAGCTGGCGCCCAACGATGCCGCCATCATTGATAGTATCGGCTGGGGACATTTTCGCTTAGGAGATTTGACTAAAAGTACCGAATTTTTACGGCGGGCTTTTGCGCTGAATCCTGATCCAGAAATTGCCGCGCATTTGGGCGAAGTATTGTGGAAAAGTGGCAAGCAAGAGGAAGCCATTACATTGCTGCAAGACTCGTTGAAAAACAATCCAGACAATAAAATATTGTCCACCTTACTGAAGAAATTGTCGCGTTAATGAAAGCTGGTTTTAACTATGCGCTGTTGATTTTTTTGCTTAGCGCTTGCTCAACGCCGCTGACGATTAAATCGACTACGCACCAAGCACTCAGTTTTAATGGTCGAGTCGCCATCAAACATCAAGCAGAACGCAGCAATGTCGGCATCAATTGGGTGCACGGCGAGCATGCTGACGACATCGTATTGCTAGCGCCGCTTGGGCAAACTGTCGGTAAAATTCATTTGTCGCCGCAACAGGTGACGCTCGATTATGGCGGCAAACAATATCAAGCGGCTGACGCAGAAGCACTCACCGAAAAAGTGCTGGGATGGAATTTTCCATTGGCGGGTTTACGCTATTGGATCCAAGCGGAAAGCGCGATCGGGAGCGAGGCAACAATTGAACGCAATACCAGTGGGCAAATCAGCCTGCTCCAGCAAGATGGCTGGGAAATTCGCTACGTAAAATATGCCAGCAATCGCCACGATGCTTTACCGAAAAAACTAGCATTAAGCCGCGATGATGTTGAATTGATTATATTGATTGATGAATGGCTCCAGCCATGACCAAATTAAGCTGCTTAGCGCCCGCCAAATTAAATTTATTTTTGCACGTCGTCGGACGTCGCGCGGATGGCTATCATTTATTGCAAACGCTGTTTCGTTTTATTGATTTGAATGACACGCTGCACTTTAATTTGCGCCACGATGGTGAAATTCATCGCCTTACTCAAATTGCCGCCGTGCCAGAAGCCGATGATTTGTGCGTCCGTGCCGCGAAATTATTACAAAAAGCTACCGACTGTCGCTTCGGTGTCGATATTGAGCTAGAAAAAATCATTCCGATGGGCGGCGGTTTAGGCGGCGGCAGCTCAGATGCGGCCACCACATTGCTCGCTTTAAACCGTTTATGGCAGTTAAATTTATCGCGTGAACGCTTAATGGAATTGGGCTTAACGCTAGGCGCTGACGTGCCGGTTTTCATTTTTGGCGAGAATGCATTTGCCGAAGGTGTCGGCGAAAAATTACAAGCTTATGAGCTGCCGGATGCCTGGTATTTGGTGCTGACGCCACCGGCTCATGTCCCCACAGCACAAATTTTTACTGATCCGGAATTGACACGAAATACGATTTCGATGACAATGCGCGCCCTTCCGATTGGTCGGCAGTATAAAAGTGGGCAGTTTGGTAATGATTTACAGCCCGTAGCCTGTCGTTTGTATCCGGTAATTGCGCAGTATTTAGCTTGGCTCAATCAATATGCGCCAGCCTTAATGACCGGATCGGGCGCCTGCGTATTTGCTGAATTTCAGACGGAAGCGGCGGCAGTCGCTGTTTTGAAAGTATTACCGGAAAAAATGTGCGGATTTATCGCACACGGTTTGCAGCAGCACCCAATGCGAGAATTTGCCGCATAAAGTTTTTGGGGAGTCGCCAAGTGGTAAGGCAACGGGTTTTGATCCCGTCATTCGTAGGTTCGATCCCTACCTCCCCAGCCAGTTTTTAGCAGTTAAACTAGGGCGTTCGCGCCTCTTTTGTTGACGAGGTCCATGTGTCCCACGACAGCCTGATGGTATTTACCGGCAGCGCCAACCCCAAGCTTGCTGAAAAGGTTGCGCGGCATCTCAACGTTCACCTCGGTCGCGCCACGGTTAGTCGTTTTTCTGACGGCGAAGTCATGGTCGAGATTCTCGAACACGTACGCGGCAAAGACGTCTTTGTTTTGCAATCCACTTGTGCCCCAACCAATGACACCTTGATGGAAGTTATGGTGATGGTTGACGCCCTGAAACGCGCTTCTGCTGGCCGCATTACTGCCGCACTGCCGTATTTCGGTTATGCCCGCCAAGATCGTCGTCCTCGTTCAGCTCGCGTGGCAATTTCCGCGAAAGTGGTGGCAGATATGTTGGTCGGCGTAGGCGTCGATCGCCTGTTGACTATGGATTTGCACTCTGACCAAATTCAAGGCTTCTTCGATATTCCGGTCGACAATATTTATGCCGCACCGATTTTATTGTCCGATGTTTGGAAACAAGATTACAAAGATTTGATCGTGGTTTCGCCTGACGTTGGCGGTGTCGTGCGTGCTCGCGCTTTAGCTAAACGTTTGGAATCAGATTTGGCCATTATCGACAAACGTCGTCCAAAACCGAACGTTGCAAAGGTCATGAACATCATCGGCGACGTTGCCGATCGCACTTGCATCATCATGGATGACATGGTGGATACCGCCAATACCCTGTGCGAAGCGGCTAACGCCTTGAAAGAAAAAGGCGCTAAACGCGTTATTGCTTACTGTACGCATCCGGTGTTGTCTGGCCCAGCGATTGAACGTCTGGAACGTTCGGCGATTGATGAATTAGTGGTGACTGACACCATTCCATTGAGCGAAGCAGCGCGCAATTGCAAACGCATTCGTCAATTGAGCGTGGCTGAATTAATGGCAGAAACTATGCGCCGTATTAATGCCGAGGAATCGGTTAGTTCGCTGTTTATGGAATAATTTTGTGACGGCCGAGTTGGTCGTCGCGTAACCCGAAATTCTCTGGTCGCGGAGAGTTTCTTTATGAAGTGGAGAAGTAAAATGACAATCGAAATCAAAGTATCATCACGTCAAACGCAAGGAACGGGTGCGAGCCGCCGTCTGCGTAAAACGGGCCGCGTACCTGGCATTATTTACGGTAACGGCGATGCAGTTAGCATCGACCTCGATCAAAACTCGCTGTTTCACAGCCTGCGCAATGAAGCGTTCCACGCGTCTATTTTGACTTTGGATCTAGATGGCAAAAAGGAAGCGGTCTTGTTGCGCGCTTTCCAAATGCACCCAGTTCGTCAAGAAGTGCTGCACATCGACTTCCAACGCGTTGATGCATCGAAGAAGCTCCACAAAAAAGTGCCGTTGCATTTCATCAATGCTGACATCGCACCTGGCGTAAAAACCGGCGGCGGTATTATCACTCACGTATTGAACGAATTGGAAATCGCTTGTTTGGCTGCTGATCTACCATCCAGCGTTACCGTTGATTTGGCCAACTTGCAATTAGGTCATTCGGTGCATATTGCCGACGTTACTTTGCCTAAAGGCGTTGAGATTGCTGGCCATCATCATGCAAATGATGCAGTTGCCACCATCCAAGTGCCACGCGGCGCAGTTGAAGCTGCCGCTGTTGCTGCCGAAGCAGCCACTGAAGAAAAGAAATAATCCGGTAACGGAAAACTGGCCCGTCATGCAAATTAATCTGCATGACGGGCTTTTTCTTTGATGAGTGCCATTCGCTTAATTGTTGGTTTGGGTAATCCCGGACGAGAATATGCCACCACCCGCCACAACGCTGGCTTTTGGTGGCTGGAGGCGTTCGCCCAGCAACACAATGCCACCTTTAAAACGGACAGCAAATTTCATGGTTTAGTCGCCAAAGTTTCCGTGCAAGGCAATGAAATCTGGCTACTCAAACCACAAACCTTTATGAATGTCAGCGGCCGCGCCGTCGGCGCCTTGGCTCAATTTTATAAAATATTGCCAGCGGAGATTTTAGTCGTTCACGATGAATTAGATTTGCCGCCGGGTAGCATTAAACTAAAATTAGGCGGCGGTCATGGCGGCCACAATGGCCTGAAAGACATTATTGCGCACTTGGCCACCAAAGATTTTTGGCGCTTACGAATTGGCGTGGGTCATCCGGGTGATCGCGCCGAAGTGGTCAACTTTGTGCTGAATGCGCCGCGAAAAGAAGAGCAATTTTTAATCGACGATGCCATGCAGCGCGGACACCAAGTTTCGTCTCTTATTATCGAAGGCAAATTTGAAGCGGCGATGCTGAAATTGCATAGCGCGAGCTAACGTGTTCATCACAATATATTTGAATTAAGGAAAAAAACATGAGCCTCAAATGCGGAATTGTTGGTTTACCCAACGTCGGAAAATCAACTTTATTCAATGCCTTAACCAAGGCTGGTATTGAAGCAGCCAATTATCCTTTTTGTACGATTGAACCTAACGTAGGCATCGTTGAAGTGCCCGATCCGCGCCTTGACGAGCTGTCAAAAATTGTAAAGCCGCAGCGCGTTCAACACGCAATCGTCGAATTTGTGGACATCGCTGGTTTGGTTGCCGGCGCCTCCAAAGGCGAAGGTTTGGGTAATCAATTTCTGGCCAATATTCGCGAAACGGACGCCATCGTCAACGTCGTTCGCTGCTTTGACGACGAGAATATTATTCACGTTGCCGGCAAAGTGGACCCGCTATCCGATATTGAAACCATCATCACTGAATTAGCGCTGGCTGATTTGGCGGTAGTTGAACGCACCTTGCATCGCGACAGCAAAAAAGCTAAATCTGGCGATAAAGACGCGCAAAAATTAGTCGCTATTTTGGAAAAATTATTGCCGCACCTGAACGAAGGTAAACCGGCGCGCACCTTTAATTTGTCCGACGACGATAAATTCATCCTCAAACCGTTGTGTTTGTTGACAGTTAAACCGGCGATGTATGTGGGTAATGTGATGGAAGACGGTTTCGAAAATAATCCGCACTTGGATCGTTTGCGTGAATACGCAGCCAAAGAAGGCGCGCCGGTGGTGGCCTTATGCGCCAAAATTGAATCTGAATTAGCCGATTTGGAAGACGCTGACAAACTAGAATTTTTAGCGGATCTGGGTTTAGATGAGCCAGGCTTGAATAAGCTCATCCGAACGGGGTATGATTTGCTCGGTTTGCAAACTTATTTCACCGCCGGCGTAAAAGAAGTGCGCGCTTGGACAATTCATAAAGGCGACACCGCACCGCAAGCCGCTGGCGTGATTCACACCGATTTTGAACGTGGTTTCATTCGTGCGCAAACCATTGCCTTTGCTGATTTTATTTCCTGTGGCGGTGAACACGGCGCCAAAGAAAAAGGTAAGATGCGCGTAGAAGGCAAAGAATATGTGGTTCACGATGGTGATGTAATGAACTTTTTGTTCAATGTTTAACGTGTTGGATTTTTGATTGCTTAGATAGGTTAGCGTAAATCTAGTTTATTTTTCAGGCTTGGAAATTTTGCATTTGCTTATTTTAGGGAGTCGTTATGTTGAAAATAATTCTTGCAATATTGGTCATCGTTGCATTCAGTGCTTGCAATAAACTCAGCCCACCTAAAGCTGAGCCGGTTCAAAAAATCGCCGTTTCTTACACCACTCAACCGCAAAGCACGTTACTTCACGTGGCAGTTGCCAAAGGTTATTTCACTGAAGAAAATCTTGACGTGGAGTCCTCGATTTATCCTTTCGGCAAACCTTCCTTGCAAGCGTTGCTCGATCACAAGACCGATTTTGCGGCGGTGGCAGAAACGCCAATTATGTTTAGCGTTCTCAAGGGTGAAAAGATTTTTGCAATCGCCAACATCGAAGCCACGTCGTTGAATAATGCGATCATAGCCAGAAAAGATGCAGGTATTAACAAGCCGCTTGATCTAAAAGGTAAGCGCATTGCTTACACGCCTGGCACCACGTCAGATTTTTTCCTAGATTCATTATTGACGTCTATCGGGCTTCAGCGCAAAGATATACACGCTATTCCATTGAAACCCGACGAGATGCAGGAGGCTATCCTGACCAATAAAATCGATGCCGCTTGCACCTGGAATTTTACCTTAGCCCAAATTGCTCGACAGCTTGGAGCCAACGCAACCAGGATCGTCGATCGCGAAATTTATACCGAAACATACAACATTGTTGCCCAACAAGAATTTGTTCAAAAGAATCCCGAAACGGTTAAACGGTTTCTCCGTGCGCTGATCAAGGCAGAGAATTTCGTCCATCAACATCCCGAAGAAGCGCAATCCTTAATGGCCCTTAATGCCAAGGTAGATATTGGCTTAATTCACGAGATTTGGGACACTTTTGATTTTCGCGTGACGCAAGACCAAACCCTACTAATCACGCTTGAAGACGAAACCAGGTGGGCGATTCAAAACAAGCTTACCGATCAGACAGTGATTCCCGACTATCGTCAAATGATTCATCTTGATAGCCTTAGAGCCGTCAAGCCGGAAGCGGTACTAATCAATAAGTAATCTATCATGCTTATCTCAAGACGATTAAAGCGATCTACTTACACTTCGCTGATTATTTTCAGTCTGGTCGCTTTATTGTTGTCATGGAAATACTACCAACTGAATGATGCCCGGGGTGATCTGTTAGCAGTTGATGACATAAAAGTTAATTTCTTTGAACGAGCGACACTCCGTGACCAGTATTTTTTGAATCGTGAACAGCGCATTCAACTTCAATGGGACCTCAATAAAAAAGAATCTGACGGGTTGCTACGATACGCGCTAAAAAGATTCAATGATCAGATTAGCCTAGAGTTGTTGGATGAATTACGTATCACTATCGATGATACGGCAGATATTTTCCATCGTTTGGTACTCAATACCGAAAAATTAAACGACATCACCGACACGCACGATGTTTATCATGAGTTGGATAAAAGACTTTATACCCAACTCCTCCTAAAAGCCGCCTCAGTCCGCAAGGCGATTACCGCATTGGATAAAAGAGAGCTTCAGCGCGTTGAAGATTTATCCAGCCAACTTCTCTTCCTTTCCATGTTTTCCACATTGGCAATACTGTTCATCGGCTTCCAGAATACGATCAAAATTAATACCTTAATTCGTAAACGCCTGAAGCCCTTGAATGAAGGCGCCGCCATCATTACCGCTGGCGATATGAGTTTTCGAATTAACATCGAGGGGGTCGATGAGCTTTCCTTGCTGGGCCAGACCATTAATCATATGACAGAGGCCATTCAAACAAAAATAAACGAAGAACAGAAGTCAGCAGAATTATTACGAATTGCGGCGGCGGTTTTCGAAACCAACGATGGCATCCTCATCACCGATGTCAGCAGCAATATTTTGCGGGCTAATACGGCCTTCCAAAAAATGAGCGGCTATACCGAAGCAGAAATTATAGATAAGAATCCTCGTATTCTTAATTCTGGGCGCGAGTCCAATGAGTTCTATGATGACATGTGGCAGCAATTGTTAAGCAAAGGTTCTTGGTCTGGTGAAATATGGGACAAACGCAAGGACGGCACAATTTATCCGAAGTGGCTCACCATCACGGCAATCAAAAATGATGCTGGCGAAACAACGCAATATGTCGGCATATTTAGCAACATCGCCGATCGTCAGCAGGTTGAATTGGAAATCAATCGGCTGGTTTTTTATGACGTATTGACCGGGCTTCCCAACCGTCGTTTGCTGATGGATAGAATGCGACTTGCGTTTTCAACCTCGGTCCGTAGCAAACAATACGGTGCGGTGTTGTTTCTGGATATGGATAAATTTAAGTTGCTTAACGACACGCTGGGTCACGATTATGGCGATTTAATGTTGATTGAAGTGGCGCGGCGAATTGAAATGTGTGTGCGTGAAATAGACACGGTTTCACGCATTGGTGGCGATGAGTTTGTCGTGTTGTTGGAGGAAATGGGTGAGCACGATGAAAACGCCTCACGCTTAGCGGCTATGATCGCCGAGAAGATTCGCGCTGCCTTAGCGCAGCCCTATCAATTAAATGAGAACGAACATCACAGTTCACCCAGCATCGGGGTTTGTCTCTATCTCAGCAATGATGAATCGCCAGACACCGTTCTAAAACATGCTGATATGGCGATGTATCAGGTTAAAGAAAGCGGCCGCAATGCGGTGAAATTCTATGATCCTAAAATGCAATTGGCTGTCGAAGAAAGAGCCACACTTGAAACAGATTTGCGGAAAGGCTTGGACGAACAACAGTTTGAATTGTTCTATCAGATTCAAGTAGATGGCGAGCGCAACCCCGTTGGGGCAGAAGCTTTGCTGCGTTGGAATCATCCAACGCGCGGCACCGTGTTGCCGCAAGATTTTATTTCTATTGCTGAAGGAAGCTCATTAGTTATTGATATTGGTGGGTGGGCATTAGATTCGGTTTGCCACCAACTCGCCGTTTGGTCTAAAGACATCCGCACTCAAAATTTAGTTTTGTCGGTAAATGTGAGCGCTCGACAACTTAAGCAGCTTAATTTCGTGGCGACGATTACCAACTTGATTCATCTGCATGGCATTGATCCATCGCATTTAAAACTAGAATTAACAGAAAGCCTGGTGTTTGGCGATATTACAAATATGATTACCAAAATGCACGAACTAATGGCAATCGGCGTCAAATTATCGATGGATGATTTCGGCAAAGGCTATTCATCGCTGACCTACTTAAAACAATTACCCTTGGATCAGCTTAAAATTGATCAGAGTTTTGTACACAATATGGATACCGATTCCAACGATGCGCTCATGGTGAAAACCATCATCGATCTGGCCAAAAATTTCCACCTGAATGTCATTGCAGAAGGGGTGGAAACGGAGGCGCAATTATCCTTATTGAAAGAGCTTGGCTGCCTAAATTATCAGGGCTATTTGCTTGGTAAGCCGATGTCGGCCCAGCAATTTGAGGCATTGTTGCAGTAAGATTGAATTGCCTGACCATTGGCGACAGAAATTCATGCAACAAATAACCCTGCGCGGCATGAATTTCAATAATCAACAAGCCAGTGCCCGACACGGCCAAATTGCCGTAATGAATTAAATACCAATCCGATTGTGCAAAGTAAGATCGCCCAAGGCGTAAGGTGAAAAAAATGGGCGCATTTTATTGCGCCAATTTCCAAGACATCGTTTCGCCCGCCCGCAACGGCACCAAACGATGTTCACCAAAACCGACCGTATCTGGCACTTGCCAGCTGGTTTTACGCAAGGTAATTTGTTCGGTATTGCGCGGTAAACCATAAAAATCGGCGCCGTAAAAACTGGCAAATCCTTCTAATTTATCCAAGGCGCCCGCCGCTTCAAACGCTTCCGCATACAATTCCAACGCCGAATGCGCGCTGTAGCAACCGGCGCAACCGCAGGCATTTTCTTTGGTGTGTTGGGCGTGCGGCGCGCTGTCGGTACCGAGGAAAAATTTTGGGCTGCCGCTGATCGCAGCTTGCACCAACGCTTGGCGATGCGTTTCGCGTTTTAACACCGGCAAGCAATAAAAATGTGGCCGAATGCCGCCCACCAACATCGCGTTGCGGTTGTACAGCAAATGCTGCGGCGTCAGCGTGGCAGCAATATTGGCGGGTGCGCTGGCGACAAATTGCGCCGCTTCTAGCGTGGTAATGTGCTCAAACACCACCCGCAAATTCGGCAAATCTTTGAGTAGCGGTTGCAGCACGCGCTCGATAAAAACCGCCTCACGATCAAAAATATCTATCGACGAATCAGTCGCTTCACCGTGCACCAACAGCGGCATACCGCAACGCGCCATTTCTGCCAGCGCGGCATAGGTTTTACGCAAATACGTCACGCCCGCATCCGAATTAGTGGTGGCGCCCGCCGGATACAATTTCACCGCGTGCACTACGCCGCTCGCTTTAGCCAGCCGTATTTCTGCCGCGCTGGTGTTATCGGTTAAATATAAAGTCATCAGCGGTTCAAATTTAAGCCCCGCCGGCAACGCCGCCAAAATGCGCTGACGATAAGCCTGCGCCTGCGCCGTGGTAGTGACCGGCGGTCGCAAATTGGGCATCACAATCGCTCGCGCAAATTGCCGCGCCGTGTCCGGCAAAACGGAAGCCATCAGCGCCTCATCGCGCAAATGCAAATGCCAGTCGTCAGGTCGAGTTAGTGTCAGTTCCATCGCTATCTTTCAATCAAAATTAAAAAATTATCCTAACAAATTCGCGTTTTTGGTTTCCGGCAGAAAGAAGAATCCAATCACGAAAGCGATGCCGAGCAAGGTCACCGGATACAAAATGCCGGCCAAGGAATCGCCCGCTTTAATGCTCACCAACATCACCATAAAGGGCGACAAGCCACCAATCCAGCCGGCACTCAAATTATGCGGCAACGCCACCGCCGTGTAGCGAGTGCGCGCCGGAAATAGTTCAGCCAAGGTGGCCGTTTGCGGCCCGGTAATTAAACCAACCGCCGTCACTGGAATCAACAATAGCAGGAAAATCATCCAGCGATTCACTTGTGCGGAATCAGCTTTTTCTGGCCAACCGGCGACAATTAAGGCAGATTTTAAATGCGCTGGCGCGTAACCGCTAACCGGATAACCGCTGACGCTGACTTCGGTTTCGACGGCCGCGCGCAAGGTGTAAGACACGCCCATTTTTGACAAAAATTCTTGATTGCGCTCGCAGTCGTTGCGGGTGGCGGTGAACGGCCCGTAATGGCAATCGCTACCGAATAATTCAATCGGCACGCTACGGTTAAATTTTTCCAAGGCGGGATTGCCAAAATGTAGCAAGCCGTTGAAAACCGGATAAATCGTCAGCGCGCCCAACAATAATCCTGCTAACAAAACTGGGCGACGGCCGATTTTATCAGACAACCAACCGAAGAAAATAGTCAGCGGAAACAGCGCCAGCGTGCTGAACATGACCAAACTGCTAGCCAGTTGCGCGTCGAGTTTAACCACGCTTTTTAGGAACACATTGGTGTAAACCTGCGACGAGAAAAACAGTAAGGAGCCACCGGCGGAGATGCAAAAAAACAGCAAGCCCATGCGGCCCAGCGTGTGGCGATCTCTCAGGCATTCGCGCAACGGCGCTTTGGATAAAGTGTTGCTCGCTTGCATCGCCAAAAACACCGGCGATTCGATCATATTCAGCCGGCTTTTTAGCGAAATGAGTAGCAACACAATCGAGAAAATGAACGGTACGCGCCAACCCCAGCTACTAAATTCGGCTTCGCCCAACCAGTTCAATAATAAAACGACTTGCAGGGTAGAAACCATGATGCCGAGCGGCCCCATCAATTGCAGCACGCTGGTGTAAAAACCGCGTCGATTGGTTGGCGCGTGTTCGGTTAAATAGACGGCGGCACCGCCAATTTCACCGCCGACGGCGAAGCCTTGCAGCAAGCGAAGTAAGAGTAACAATGCGGGCGCCAGCATTCCAACCTGCTGATAAGTCGGTAATAATCCCACTGCAAAGGTGGTCAAACCCATCAAAATAATGGTGGTGATAAAGATGGGCCGACGACCGTATTTGTCGCCCAGCGAACCAAAAATGGCGGCACCCAGCGGTCGCACCAACATGCCAACGCCGAAGGTGGCCAAACTGGCTAACAAAGCGGCGACTGGATCGTCTGGCGGGAAAAATAGCACGCTGAAATAAATCGCCAGCGAAGCGAAAGTGAGAAAATCGTACCATTCCAAAAACGTACCGAAACAGGCGGCGATCACCACTTTGCGCTGAGTGGCAGTCATAAACGGCGTGGCGGGCGTTGAAATATTCATGCCCGCCATTTTAGTCTAAAGGGCGAAAATACCAGCACGATTAATCGGTTGAGGCATTGACATTCGCTTTGCCGGGGAAAATTCGGCGCACCACCACGAAAAATACCGGTATCAAATATACCGCTAAGACCGTTGCCGTAATCATGCCGCCCATCACGCCAGTGCCAATTGCGTGTCGACCATTGGCGCCCGCGCCGGTTGAAATCGCCAGTGGCAACACGCCCAAAATGAAGGCGATTGAGGTCATTAAAATGGGGCGGAAGCGCAAGCGGCAGGCTTCCAGCGTGGCATCCACCAGATTTTTGCCTTGATCTTGAAGGTGGCGCGCGAACTCAATAATCAAAATCGCGTTTTTGGTAGAAAGCCCAATAATTACAATTAAGCCGACTTTGAAGTAAACGTCATTCGGCAAACCGCGCATCGTCACCGCCAATAAAGCGCCCAAAATACCGATCGGCACCACCAAAATAACGGCGAACGGCACCGACCAACTTTCGTACAGCGCGGCTAAACATAAAAATACCGCCACCAGCGACAAGCCGAATAAAAAGCCCGCTTGGCTGCCCGACAAACTTTCCTCGTAGGACGTGCCAGACCATTCAAAGCCAAAACCTGGCGGCAATTGATTGGCGACTTGTTGCATCGCCGCCATCGCTTCACCGCTGCTGTGACCGGGCGCGGCACTGCCAGAAATTTTCATCGAAGGAATGCCGTTGTAGCGATCTAATTTGGGCGAACCCACCACCCAGCGCGCACTGGCGAATTCGGATAATTGCACCATATTGCCCTGCGCATTTCGCACCGGTAGGCGCAAAATTTGTTGTGGCGTTGAACGACTTTTGGCTTCCGCTTGCATCTGCACACGCAAGGTTCGACCTTCACGAACAAAGTCATTGATGTAAGCCACGCCTAAAGCAGATTGTAAAGTATCATTTAAATCAGCAGGATCAATGCCGAGTGCGCGCGCTTTGAGCTGATTAATATCCAACTGCAATTGTGGTGCCGGTTCCTGACCTTCTGGCCGCACGCCAACAATTAGCGGATTTTTGCTCGCCAGACCGAGCGCCATATTGCGCGCTTCGACCAACTTTTCGCGCCCCAAGCCGCCGCGATCTTGCAAGCGGAAATCGAAACCGCCGACAGCCGCCAACTCTGGAATCGGTGGCACATTGATCGAAAAAATCATCGCTTGTTTAATACGGAACAGCATCATATTGGCGCGCTGTACCATCGACGAGGCTGAATTTTCTGGGTTCGGCCGCTCATCCCAACTTTTTAGACGAATAAATGAAATCGCCGCATTTTGGCCACGACCAAAAAATGAGAAACCCGCAACACCGATGACGTGCTCGACTTCTGGCTGTTTCAAATAAAACTGTTCCACTTGCGACAGCACTTCTAAGGTGCGTTCGCGGGTGGCGCCAGCCGGCAATTGCATAATACTGATGAAATAACCTTGGTCTTCTTCCGGTAAAAAGCTAGTTGGCAAACGCGAAAACAAGCCGCCAACGGCGATTAAAATTACCCCATAAATCAGCAAATAACGACCGGTGCGTTTGAGCACTTTCGCCACGCCAGCTTGGTAACCACTGGTGACGCGATCAAAAAATCGGTTAAACCAGCCAAAAAATCCAGTGGTGGGTTTCATCTCGTGGCCGGGCGTATGCCGCAATAAAGTGGCGCACAAAGCCGGCGTTAAAGTTAGCGCCATTAAAACCGAGAACATAATTGTCAGCACTAAGGTGACGGAAAATTGTCGATAAATCGCGCCGACCGAGCCGCTAAAAAATGCCATCGGAATAAATACCGCAATCAGCACCAAGGTAATCGCAATAATCGCGTTGAAAATTTGCCCCATCGCTTTGCGCGTAGCTTCACGTGGCGGCAAGCCTTCTTCGGTCATTATTCGCTCGACGTTTTCTACCACCACGATGGCATCGTCCACCACCATGCCGATCGCCAACACCATCGCAAATAAAGTTAAGGTATTGATTGAATAGCCAATAACATACAAACCGACGGTGGCACCGGTTAGCGCAATCGGCACTACAATGGTTGGAATCATCGTCGCGCGGAAGTTTTCTAGGAATAAATACATCACTAAGAAAACCAGCACCATCGCTTCCAGCAGCGTTTTCACCACTTCTTGAATCGAGATTTCGACGAATTTTGAGGTGTCATACGGCACTAACCAATCGACGCCTTTGGGAAAAAACTTGGACATCTCGGCCATTCTAGCTTTGACCGCTTTTGCCGTTTCCAAGGCATTAGAGCCGGGCGCTAAACGAATCGCGATAGACGAAGCTGGCTCGCCATCCAAACGAGCGGCAATTGAATAATCCTGCGCACCCAATTCCACGCGTGCCACATCTTTCACTCGCACCGTGGAGCCATCAGGATTGGCGCGCACGATGACATTGCTGAATTCTTGTACGGTGGCAAGGCGGCCTTTGGTGACGATAATTGCGTTTAATTGCTGACCATCTTGCGCCGGTAATTGGCCTAATTCACCGGTCGCCAGTTGCGTATTTTGTGCCGCAACCGCGCGCTTCACATCGCCCGGTGTTAGATTAAATGCCTGTAAACGCTCTGGTTTCAGCCAAATGCGCATGGAATATTCGGTGCCAAACTGAATCGCTTCGCCGACGCCTTCCACCCGCCGCACACTTTCCAACACGTGCGCCGCCACATAACTGCCCAACGCGACATAATCGTTGCTTTTATCGGGTGAAATTAAGGACACAAACATCAAATAATTTCGCGCAGATTTAGCCACCGTGACGCCTAAACGCCGCACGTCTTCTGGCAAACGCGCTTCGGCACGTTTAATGCGATTTTGCGCTTCAACCGACGCTTCATCTAAATTAGTGCCGGCAACAAAGGTCAGCGTAATAGTGCCGATGCCTTGCTCAGAAGCCGATTCCATATAGAGCAAATGATCGATGCCGTTCATTTCCTGCTCGACCAAAGAAACAGCCGTTTCTTCAACCACTTGCGCCGACGCGCCGGGATAATTCAAGGTAATCGACAACGCCGGTGGCGCCACGGCAGGATAAGAGGAAACCGGCAAACTGCGTAGCGCCAGCGCGCCACTCAGCAAAATAATGATGGCAATTACCCACGCAAAAATGGGGCGGTCAATAAAAAATTTGGCGATCACGGCGGCCCCTTATTTCTGGCCAGCGACAGGCGCGGCAGTTGCGTTTGCTTGCCACGGCACAGCTTTCACCACCGTGCCAGGTTTCGCTTTTTGCAGACCATTTACGATCACCTGCTCGCCCCCTTTTAAACCAGATTCGATGACGAAATCACCGCCCGTCATCGCGCCCGTTTTAATCGGACGTGGTGTGGCTTTGTTTTCGGCATCCACCACCATCACAAATTGACCTTGCGTATTGGCTTGCACCGCGCGCTGCGGCACGCTGATGGCGTTATCCGCCAAGGCTTCCGGCATGCGTACCGTGACGAACATACCAGGCAATAATTCATGTTGAGGATTCGGAAATTCGGCGCGCATCAGCACGCTGCCGGTGCTCGGATCCACCGCCAAATCGGTGAAATTTAATTTGCCCGGCAAGGCATAAATACTGCCATCTTCCAGCACCAATTCCACCTTTGTAGAATCAGTATGTTTTAATTTCCCAGCCTTCACCGCTGAACGCAAGCGCGCCACATCGGATTCGGTTTGCGTAAAATTGGCGATGACCACATCAGTTTGTTCTATGGTTGCCAGCAAAGTCGCTTCGCCTCGACCGACCAGCGCGCCTTCGGTCACCATTGAGCGACCAATGCGACCAGAAATCGGCGCACTGACGCGGGTATTTTGCCAATCTTCATTGGTTTTTGTATATGCCGCTTCGGCCTGTTTCAAATTCGCTGCGGTCAAATCGTAACTTTGTTGGCTGATCATTTTGGCGTCTAGCAATTGTTTGGCGCGCGCTAAATTTTCTCGCGCCACTTCTAAATTCGCCTTGGCGGATTCGTTACTGCTGCGATAATTTCCTATATTAATTTGATACAAGGACGTGCCCGCTTTGACATCCGTGCCTTCCGCAAACAGACGTTTTTCAACGATACCTTCCACGCGCGCCCTAATTTGAGCGGTGCGCACCGCTTGCAAACGTCCCGGCAACTCGCGGGTTAGGGTCAATATTCCGGGTTGAACCGTCACCACATCAACTTCCGGCGGTGGCATTTCTTTGCCGCCCATTGCAGGCGCTTTTTTCTGATCGTCAGCGCCACCACAGGCCGCTAGCAACAGGGAAAGCACCACGCTGGCGCATAAAGTTCGACTGACCGAAAGTGCGTTGAGGTGATTCATTTTTATTCTCCAAGTACGTATTTATTCAAGCGCATTTCTGTTCGCCAGAAATGTCCAAAAGCCGCAGAACGATTCCACGGCTTTTGGTAAACCAACAAAAAAACTTGAGTTTTAATTAATCTTTGCCAGCTTCGATCGGTGCAAAAATCTTCACTTCATCACCCACCAACGGCAGATATTTCAACATGCCGAAATCCGAACGTTTGATGGTAGCTGAAATTTCAGCGCCACAAACTGTCTTTTTATTAATCGGATGCGCGCCGCAAGCAAAATTACTCACTTTAACGGTCAAAGGCTTAGTTACACCTAACAAAGTGAATTCACCCTCAGCTGCAACCAATTTCTCTTTATCAAAAATGAGTTTAGTGGACG
>Ga0114977_10000188_pt1 | contig 40249 bp, 39 predicted proteins | sample S_130805_MF_Meta_FD_87026 | JGI IMG/M metagenome (GOLD analysis project Ga0114977, IMG submission 87026) | Freshwater microbial communities from Lake Simoncouche, Canada to study carbon cycling - S_130805_MF_MetaG | ecosystem: Environmental > Aquatic > Freshwater > Lake | place: Lake...
CTAGGGATGGGCCGCTTAGCTATTGTTGAGATCGCTGCAGGAAAGCAGCCCGCATCCGATGCGAGCGAACAGATAAACATGGTCTTTAACGGTGAGATCTATAACTATCGCGAGCTGCGACACGAATTAGAACAAAACGGAATCCACTGCAGAACTTCAAGTGAATCCGAAGTAATCATTAATCTCTATCTAAAATATGGACTGGACTTCATCGGCAAACTCAATGGAATGTTTGCAATAGCCATTCATGATGCCCGTGATAACTCTCTTCGCCTAATCCGCGATCGTATGGGCAAGAAACCATTGTGGATATCGCAATTAAGCGACGGTACATTGTTTTTCGCATCCGAAGTTCGCGCCTTGATGTTGGCGCGTCCAGATCGCACGTTGCGCACCGACATGGTTGCCGAAGTAATGCAGTACGGATACATCAATGCCCCACATTCAGCCTTTAATGAAATCGGCCAACTTCCGCCAGCATCATTACTGACATGGCGCGAGGGTAAAACATCCACGTCAACATACTGGGTTCCGGACTTTGAGACTAAAGTTAATATCTCTTACGAAGATGCACTTGAGACAACTAAGGAGTTAATTGAGGAATCAGTCGCACGCCGCCTAATCTCCGAACGCCCCCTCGGATCCTTCTTAAGCGGAGGATATGACTCGACGATAGTCACGGCATATATGGCTAGGTTGATGAGCGAGAAAGTTCAAACCTATTCAATTGGATTCCACAGCGCGCAATTTAACGAGGCCCACCACGCCAAGCAGGTAGCTAACTATTTAGGCACCAACCATCACGAAGAGATACTAAATCCCGACCCAGCACTTGTTGTCGAAAAGATTGCGCATGTATTAGATCAACCCTTTGCCGATTCTTCAGTGGTGCCAACGTATTTGTTGGCCAAATTTGCGCGTGAAAATCTAATTGTTGCCCTTGGTGGAGATGGTGGAGATGAAGTCTTCGGTGGTTATGACCGCTACTTAGCAACGCCAGTGATGCAAAGACTAAATCCCTTCTTGGGACTTGCCCGTACGACATTAAACTTTGCAGGCAGACAATCTTTCGGTAATACTCGAAAGATTAACCGAGTTGGCTCCCAACTATCACCGAAGGCATCGTTGGCGACCCGTTACAGTTCAATTTTATCTTTGGCTCAACCTAATGATTTATCAACACTACTTAGCCCAGGTTTCATTTCGGGTGCAGCAGAAAATGCATTTATTAATCAATTCGCTTTGGGTGACATATCATCCTTTGACCGAATGATCAGGTCAGATTTAGCTGCATATCTACCGGGAGACTTACTTGTAAAAGTGGACATTGCAACGATGGCAAATAGCCTTGAGCTTCGATCGCCCATGTTGGATGTCAATGTTGTAGAGTGGGGTTTGTCTCTTCCGCGAAAATACAAAATAAAAGGCTTTGAGACCAAGCACATCTTAAAAGATGTCGCACGCTCTCTTGTTCCAGCAAACTTAATTGATCGCCCAAAAATGGGATTTGGTATTCCGCGCGCGGAGTGGCTGCGTACTGGAATGAAAGAAATGGTCATTGATACACTTACAGATACAACGGCGACTCAGCGGGGCTGGTTTAAGACCAGTGAAGTTAAAAAAGTAATTGATGTTCACATGGCTGGCGAAGATAAAGACAGCCTTCTCTGGCCGATGCTGATGTTAGAGCTCTGGGCTAGGACTTGGCTCGACTAGCTAAGAGTTTTTTGTAAAGCTCTTCATGGTCGCGTACTAAACGTTTTACACCAAAGTTAGCCAATGTGAACTCCTTGGCGGCAGCGCCCATGCGGTCTCTTAAGTCACTGCTATTGGCTAGTTTTTCGAGGGCATCAGCGATTTCCTGTACGACTAAGCTTGTAATTATTCCAGTTGTGCCATCTAGTACCACCTCGGGTACTGATCCAACTCTTGTCGTAACAACTGGCAACCCAGCCATCCCGGCCTGGATCAGACTTAAAGGAGTGCCCTCATTATCACTGGTTAGTGCAACAATGTCGGCTGCCGCTAAAACTTTTTCAATATTGCTCTGCCACCCTAAAACCTTAACTGGCAATTGCTCGCGTGCGATTCTTTCTTTGCACATATCTAATAACTCGCCATCACCAGCAATAAAGAATTCAAGTTCAACTCCACGTTTTTTTATTTCGCTGACAACATCTAAAAATCTATCCGGCCGTTTAATCTGCGTGACACGACCGATGAACGCACATTGCAAAGTCGTTGTTGAGACTCCATAGGATTCTTGTGACTCAATTTTGTTAGGCAATTGGGTAATTTCTAAACCCGGTGGCATCAATCCAAACTTCTTAGGGTTTCCCACCCCTACGGCCAATAGATCCTTACGAACCTTATCGCCAACAGCTAATAGCTCATTTGTAAATACTGCTAGAACTTGTTCAGCAATAATAACTAATCTCCGCTTAAAGGATCCAAAGTATCCATTGAGTAAATGCCCATGAAATGTGTGTACACGGATAGATGGTTGTAGGGAAACAATTGACGCAATACGACCTAGGAAGCCAGCCTTAGCGGTATGCGTATGGATAACGTGTGGTTTGAAACCTCTAATCTCTCTAATGAGCGAAACAAATGCTTTCGCATCCCCACCCAAACTTACTCGCCGACCAAAACCCTCGATGCGAATAGCTTTTACGTCGGTTGCAACGGTATCTAAATAGTCTGCCTCATCGGCGGCGCAAAAACCCGTATACAAACGGTGATCGAAATCGGCGGAATCAAAACCTCTCATTAGTCCCGAAACCTGTACGGCCGGCCCACCCACATTCATGCGGGCGATAATTCGCATAATCCTTATAGGAGTCTTCTTAGCCTGGCTCACTAGGCAATCTTCCCTTAAATTCCCGCCTAGAAGGCCACAAAGGTCCGTGGCCCCCGTGTGTACGTAAAGCCAAGCCGAGAGGTTAAGATTCCAACCGTGAGCGCGCAAAAGCCCCAAATACTAGCCATTATCGGCCAAGGTTACGTTGGCCTGCCTTTGGCTATGGCCGCAGTTGACGCTGGCTGGACGGTCATCGGGATAGATAACTTTGAAGCCAAAGTTGCCCAAATCAATGGGGGCTCTAGCCCAGTTGAAGACATTTCCGATATGCAACTACAGGCCGCGATTGCAAATGGCGTCTACAAAGCAACCACTGATTATTCGGCAGTTTCGAAAGCTTCAGTAATAACAATCTGTGTTCCGACGCCATTGGATGAAAAACGCGAACCAGATCTGACTTTATTGCGTAGTGCGGCAACCGGTATTGCTCCCTATGTATCAAATGAAACTTTGGTCGTGAGTGAATCGACCTCTTACCCAGGCACATTGAGAGACATTATTATTCCAATCGTTAATTCACTCAAACCAAAAGATTCTTCAAATGTTTACTTCGCAAGCGCACCGGAGCGTGTTAACCCAGGTGATCCAACTTGGAACCAAAAGAACACGCCACGACTTGTTGGTTCAATCGATAGAGAATCACAGCAACGAGCGCTCGCCTTCTACGAATCAATTTGTGATGCCGCAGTCTCAGTTTCGACACCCGAGGTAGCCGAGGCTGCCAAACTTCTAGAAAATACTTTTCGTTTAGTAAATATTGCGCTCATCAACGAGTTCACGCAATTATGTTCTGCGAGTGGAATCAACGTGCATGAAGTAATTGATGCCGCTTCATCAAAACCATACGGATTCATGCCTTTTAGGCCAGGAGTCGGAGTCGGCGGACATTGCATTCCAGTAGATCCTTTGTACTTAACGTGGTGGGCACGTCAAAATGGTGGTCAGGCAACCTTTGTTGAATCTGCCGATTCAATTAATCATGCAATGCCGAAATATGTCGCAGATCGTGCACTCCGTATGGTCGACGCAAATATTAAAAGACCTAAAGTCTTAATTCTTGGCGTTGCATACAAGCCGGGAGTGAGTGATGTCCGCGAAACACCAGTCTCGGAGTTGCGCGATCACCTGAAAGTGCAGGGTGCAGATGTTTCTTGGCATGATCCACTAGTGCCAGTCTGGGAAGGTTCAAATCCAGTTGATTTAGATTGGGATTGCGATGTTGCAATTCTTGCAACGAAGCAGCCTGGGATGAATTTGACCCGATTAATTGCCAGAGGTATTCAAATTCTTGACTGCACAAACTCAATTACGGGTCAAACCGGCGTTAGCTCGCTTTAAGAACCCTTTTTCATCTCGGCAGAAATATCTTCAATAATGGTTGATAGATTACGCTGAGGCTTCCAACCAACAAGTTGATTAATCAGGTCGATATTTGGAACCCGACGTTCCATGTCTTCAAATCCATCACCATAGGCCTCGGCATAGGGAATATAGACAATCACGCTGGATGATCTGGTCTCCACGATAATCTTATTCGCAAGATCATTGATTGAAATTTCAAAATTATTTCCTATATTGATTACTTTACCAAGGGTGTTGTCAGCAAAAGCAATGGCAATCACGGCATCAACAACGTCAAAAACATGGGCAAAGCAACGGGTTTGGTTACCATCTCCGTAAATTGAAATTGGCTCATTGGAGAGAGCTGCCTTAACGAAACGAGGCACAACCATGCCATAGGCACCCAATTGGCGCGGCCCAACCGTATTAAAAAACCTAACAATCCTTGTCTCTAACTGCTTCTCAATAAAGTAAGCATAAGCCAATGATTCATCAATTGCTTTAGCTTCACTATAAGACCATCGCAATGTAACCGGGCTCCCAAGAATACGGTCGTCGCTCTCTTTAAGAGAGTCTGAAACGTTCTTTCCGTAGACCTCACTACTACTTGTAAGAAAGACAGGGGTCTTGGTTTCATGTGCAGCTTCTAGAACATTTTCCGTCCCACGTATATTCGTTAACAAACTAGCAAGTGGATTATTTACAATATTAAATACGCCGACTGCCGCAGCTAGATGGAAAACATACTCGCTTGCATCGATTAAAGGTTTCAATATCGCTATATCTAAGATCGAACCTTCTACGAGAGTGAAATTCTCTGCATCCTTCAGGTTGGCTAAATTCGTTGCCCTACCTGTTGAAAAATTGTCTATGGCTGTAACAGTGTGGCCATCCTTGATTAGGCGTTCACATAAATGAGAGCCAATAAAGCCGGCTCCACCAGTTACTAGAATTCGCATGTCCGTATCCTAGAGGGTTGTTATGGCATCAACAATCCTGCTGGCACCCTTAAAGTCGATGAGACCTTCAGCCTTTGCGATTAGGCTCGCTCTTGATTCACTCGACGTAACGAGCGAAATGATCTTTTTCTTATCGAGTTCCCATTTATTGCCTAAATTGCGTAATCCTATTTGAGCCGCCACCCCAAGTTCACCTAATGAGTTGTAATACTGTTCTTGATTATCAACTGCACAAGCAATCCCGACACAAAACCCACGAGCCAAGAACTCCAAACTGGATGTACTCGCTGTTGTTAAAACTAAATCAACATTGTTTGTTAGCTCATCAATTCGTGGGCCGACTTCCATTACGCGAAATCGCGCGTCTAAAAGTTGATCCAGAATGGAGTTAGTGAATAAAAACACTTCGAATTGTTCAGGGATCGTTGCAAGAATTCGTGCAATTTCATTCACCAACCCAAATGGATCTGAGCCTCCGGCAACAACTGCAATTCTTAACTCGCGCTTCTCTTGACTTGCCACATGTATATTCTTAGCTAGAGAAGTTCGAAAAGGGATGTACTTAGGACCTGCCAGAACAGGAACTTTCGAGTCTCCAATCCAATCCAAATCCAAACCAGGGTGAATTCTTAGAGTGCAATGATAATTCGGTGTCAGTTCGTCGACAATTGCAACGATATGGAGCCAATTCTCAGCAGCTATAAAAGCATTACCTACTTCAATCTCGTATGAATCCAAGATAAGCACGTCAGAGTCAGGGTTCGAAAGAAATTCACTTGGGATATTATGAATGAGAGAGAATCCGAGCGATGCAATTCTCTCTTCAACCCAAGGCAAGCCAGAAATCTGTCCAACAAAGACAACTTTCTTGCCCCGAATAATTAACTCCTCAGCAATAGCCGAGGAACGCATAACATGCCCAGCCCCCCTTGATTGCGAAGCATCAGCGCGCAGGACGTATCTCATAGGGGTTAAGGGTATGCTCCATCCATTGAGTTGCGGACACACCGCTCAGACACACGGGAGGCTCAGATGTCTCAGTTAGACGGCGCATCAGTGCTCATTACGGGCGGTACGGGCTCATTAGGCAAAGCACTTGTCGAATATTTACTCAAGGAAACCAAAGTTCGCAGAATTGCCATCTTCTCTCGCGACGAACTCAAGCAACAGCATCTGCGCATCCAATTTCAGGATGACCCACGCCTTCGATGGTTTTTAGGCGATGTCCGTGATCTTGACCGCCTCAAGCGAGCTTTCCATGGCGTGGATTACGTGATTCACGCTGCGGCCTTAAAGCAAGTCGATACGGGTGAATACAATCCAATGGAGTTCGTCAAAACTAATGTTCTTGGAAGTCAGAATGTAATTGATGCATCTATCGAGGCCGGCATAAAACGTGTGGTGGCGCTGTCGACAGATAAGGCTTCTTCGCCTATTAATCTTTATGGAGCTACAAAATTAACAGCGGATAAACTTTTTGTTGCCGCCAATAACTACAGTTTCGCTTATGGAACGACGTTCTCAGTTGTTCGCTATGGAAACGTTATGGGCAGTCGTGGCTCAGTAATTCCTTTCTTTCAGGAAATCGCTGCCCAAGGAAAACCTTTACCAATCACAGATTTAAGAATGACAAGGTTTTGGATCAGCATCGAATCCGCCGTTAAGTTCGTCATAGATTCACTAGAAATAATGACAGGCGGCGAACTGTATGTTCCAAAGATTCCAAGTATGAAGATTATTGATCTAGCCCACGCGGTTGCTCCAAACGCGAAGTTAGAAGAGATCGGCATGCGTCCTGGTGAAAAACTTCATGAGGAGATGATTTCGGCTGACGATAGTCGCCGCACAATTATTCTCGATAACCGTTATGTAGTCACTCCAGTTGTCGCTGAATGGGGTTACAAACAACCTAAAGGTACAACAATGCCCGAAGGGCAGGCTTATAGGTCTGATACAAATGATTTATGGATGTCAGAATCAGATATTAAGAATTTCATCAAGAACCTTTAATCTGCAATGATTCCTTACGGTCGCCACTCCATTAATGACGATGACATTGCTGCAGTTGTCGACGCTCTAAAAAGTGATTGGCTGACTACGGGTCCTCTTGTTGAAGAGTTTGAATCAGGACTAGAAAAAGTTGTTGGAGCGCCCTGTATTTCTGTCAGTTCTGGCACGGCAGCTCTACATTGTGCATACGCTGCAATTGGCCTTGGACCAGGAGATGAAATCATTACGCCTCCAATTACCTTCGTTGCAACACAAGCCACAGCGGCATTATTTGGCGCGACAGTCGTTTTCGCCGATATTCAAGCCGATACTGCCAATATTGATCCAAAGGCTGTAGAGGCAGCAATCACATCCCGAACAAAAGCGATAGTGGCAGTGGATTACGCAGGACATCCCGCAGATCTTGATGAATTACGGGTTATCGCTGACAAACATGGGATCTACCTAATAGAAGATGCCGCCCACAGCATTGGGTCAATTTATAAAGGTCGCCCAGTTGGTTCAATCGCCGACATTACGACTTTCTCTTTCTTTCCAACTAAGAACTTAACAACAGGCGAGGGTGGAGCGGTAGCGTCGATTCATCCAGAACTACTTGAAAGAGCAAAAAGGTTTTCCAGACAAGGGCTGGTCCGAAATCCGAGCGAGTTCAAAATTACCGATCAAGGGCCATGGCATCAAGAAGTTCACGAATTTGGATTGAATTATCGGCTCCCAGATGTTTTGTGCGCATTAGGGGTCAGCCAACTCAAAAGACTTCATGATTTTAAAGCCAAAAAGAGGGAGATATTTCAAAGTTACATACACGGGTTAAGTAACATAAAAGGGATTGAGCTTCCAATTGAACGCGCTGATATGAACGTTAATTGGCATCTCTTCCCCGCTCGATTTGACCCACTTAAACGCGAAACTATCTTTTCAGGTTTGAGAAAAGCAGGAATAGGCGTGCAAGTGAACTACATACCCGCATACTGGCATCCAATTTTTAAAGACAAAGGATTCAAAACGGGAATGTATCCAAACAGTGACTTGTTTTACTCTCAAGAAATTTCTTTACCAATGCATTCTGAACTAACTAAAGATGAAATAAATTGCGTGATTAGAAACGTAATCGCCTTAATTTAGAGGGTCTTTTCAAAATGAAGGAAGTTACCTTCAGAGTGTAGTAATTGAAAGCCAGAATTAGTGAAAAGTTTTTGAGAAACATAATTATGCTGATGCACGTTTGCAACAATTGTATTATTAGGGTGCAAACTAAAAAAAACCTCGCATGTCATGTTTAAAATACTGGTTCCCATCCCCTTGCCATGTTGATTAGGGTCAACCAAAATACTAATTTTATATTTTTCAGCAGATTCAGATACAGCATCCAAGCGGCTCATCCCGATCACTTCATGATCAACTGCAAACAGAAAAAAAGGTTCGAGCTGGACTCTTTCAAGTCGGGCTGTAAGCCACTCCAAGTGTTCGTCACTTGGGATTAGTTCAGTATGGAGTGAAAACTCGCGGGCACTTGGATTGTTGCGCCAAGTTAGTAATACGGCAGCATCGTCCAAGGTGGCAGTTCGTTGAGTTATCTCCATGGTGTTCTCAAGTATACTTTTGAAATGGCAGAACAAGGCAAGGGCGTTTTATTCATAGCTGAAGTCTCGGCTAATCACCTAGGCTCTCTTGAACGAGCTAAGGAAATAGTTGTTGCAGCCGCAAAAGCGGGAGCCACTGCAGTTAAGTTTCAAACTTACACCGCAGACACTATGACGTTAAACATCGATAACTTCAAAGTTAGCGATGATCATGAATTATGGGGAGGGCGAAGACTTTATAGTTTGTATCAAGAGGCACACACTCCCTGGGATTGGCACCCTGAATTATTTGAGTTGTGTCGGTCTCTTGGTGTCTTACCATTTAGCTCACCTTTTGATCTTTCCGCAATTGAATTCTTGGAATCCCTCAATGCGCCCATGTATAAAATTGCCTCACTTGAAACCGGTGATCATCGGCTGATTAAAGCAGTTGCTGAAACCGGCAAACCTCTCATTATTTCAACAGGTGCGACTGAGTGGAATGAAATTGAAGAACTTGTTAGCGTAGTTAAAAAGACCGGTAATAAAGACTTAACCCTCATGGTATGTACCAGCTCTTATCCCTCTGATCCATTAGACGCACATTTAAATCGGATTGCAACTTTAAAAAATTATTTCGGAGTAAAAGTTGGATTGTCTGACCATACTTTAGGGATTGGCGTGAGCATTGCAGCCATTGCCTTGGGTGCCGCTGCAATTGAAAAACATATTACGTTGCGGAGGTCTGATGGTGGAGCTGATGGAGCTTTTTCTTTGGAACCAGAGGAATTTGCAATGCTGGTCAAGGAAGGAACATCTGCGAATCAAGCACTTGGAAAGTCGGAGTGGAGCATGCAAGAGTCGGAGAAAGAATCACGAAGACTTCGCCGGAGTTTGTATGTCGTGAAGGACGTCAAAGCAGGGGAAGAAGTAACACAAGAGAATGTAAGAGCGATTCGCCCGGGGGGCGGCTGTTCACCTAAGTTGTTCGACAGTATGATGGGAAAGAAGTTCCACGGAGATTTTTTAACCGGAACTCCAATGACCCCTGAGTTACTTAGGACAATTGACTAAATCATGAATATTGCGGTCATTCCGGCACGAGGCGGAAGCAAGAGAATTCCAAGGAAGAATATAAAATTATTTGACGGTCTACCGATAATTGCGTATGCCATTAAAGCGGCAAAAGAGAGCGAAGTTTTTGATGAGGTATTCGTTTCGACAGACGATGAGGAGATTGCAAATGTAGCAGTAAGTTTTGGAGCGACAATACCATGGCTTAGGTCAAAAGATTTGTCGGATGATTTCACGACTACTGTCAGTGTGATGCAAGATGCCGTGAAAAGGCTCATTTTGAGTCAAATGGACTTGCAGAACATCTGTTGCATCTATCCCGCAACACCCCTATTGAAACCAAATTTCTTATCTCAGGGGCTTAAAATTTTAGAAGATGGTGATTGGGACTATGTATTTTCTGGCTTAAGTGCCAGCACGCCCCCACAAAGGTATTTTTCATTGGGAGCATCTAGGGAAGTTGAAATGCTTTTCCCAGAATTTGAGGTAACTCGCACCCAAGATTTTGGACATATCTATCATGATGCAGGTCAGTTCTATTGGGGTAGAAAATCCTCGTGGGAGTCTGGACTTCCAATCTTCTCGAGCAAGTCAACAATTCTTGAAATTCCCGGCAAATCAGCTGTCGATATAGATACGTCAGAAGATTGGCATTATGCTGAAGTCTTATTCAATTTGGTAAAAGGAGAATGATTCAGTGACACAGATCCTTCTTCAAGTGATACGCGTCTGGGAGATTTAACAATGATTAAGTATTGCTCTATTTGTTTACTTCCATCGACAAAACCCGATCTGAGATTTGATAATAATGGAGTGTGTTCGGCATGTAATGCATACGCAAATAGGGGCGAAATTGACTGGGATGTACGAAAAAAAGAATTCGATTTAATAGTTTCCAAGTTCAGATCCAAATCACTTTCTAAGTGGGATTGCATTATTCCTGTTTCTGGCGGCAAGGACAGCACCGCACAGGTATTAAAGATTTTAGAAGTTGGATTGAACCCCTTGTGCGTTACTGCAACAACATGTGATTTGAGTCAGATAGGTAGAAATAATATAGAGAACATCAAAAACCTTGGCGTCGACTATGTAGAATTTTCTCCAAATCCAGTTATCCGTAAGAAGCTAAATAAAATAGGCTTAGAGGTTGTGGGGGATATTGCCTGGCCAGAGCATGTTGGAATATTTACTATCCCCGTAAGAGCCGCAGTTGACTTTAGAGTCCCCTTAATTATTTGGGGAGAAAATAGCCAAAATGAATATGGGGGTCCTGCCACTGCACAGGGTTCGCCTTACTTAAATCGCCGCTGGCTCGAAGAATTCGGCGGCATGTTGGGGTTACGAGTTAGTGACTTACATGAAAATCACGGCATACAAGAGAAAGATTTAATTCCTTACACATACCCGAGTGATGAAGAGTTGATGGGTGCAGGAGTAACCGGTCTTTTTCTTGGTCACTATTTTTCCTGGGACGGTTTATCAAACTACTTATTAGCGCAAGCCAATGGTTTTGAGTCTTTCGGAAAGGTTATTGAAGGCTCAATGGTGGATTATGAAAATCTGGATAACCACCAACACGGAATTCATGACTACTTTAAATTTTTGAAGTTCGGTTTCGGAAGAGCAACAGATATCGCTTCTCTACATGTTCGAAGAGGCCGCCTCACGCGATATGAGGCACTCAAAATTGTGAAGCAAAATGATGGGAAATACCCTTGGACTTATCTTCGTAAACCACTAGACCAAATCTTGAATCGAATTGACATTTCAATTGAGGAATTTGATGCAATATGCGAACGATTTACCAACAAAGATTTATTCTTAAAAGATAAAAATGGGAAATTAATTCGCGACTCCTCAAATAGTCTGATCAAGGTAAACTACGAGAATCAAGAGGGATAATTTCGTGCTTGTTGGTGTGATTGATTTAGGTATCAATAATCTGACATCTGTTAAAAGGGCTTTTTCAGTACCCCTAAGACCAACTGACTCTGTCGTTGTTATCGAGGCCGACCCCAAAATGGATAGGCCAGACTTAATCATCTTGCCAGGCTTAGGAAAGTTCGATGCAGGTATGTCGGCACTTAGGGAGAGAAAATTAGTAGAAACAATCAAGAGTTGGTCTAATGAAGGTTCAAAAGTAGTTGGAATATGCTTGGGCATGCAGTTACTTGGAACTAATAGTGAAGAATCAAAAGGAGTAGAGGGTCTAGATTTAATTCCTTCAAGAATTGAGAAACTCCCGGGCGATCAAGGTGAAAGAATTCCGCATACTGGTTGGGCAGAAACAAACGTAGCTTATGATTCCCAGCCTTTTTCAACCGTTGCCACTCCAGGTGACTTCTACTTCGTCCATTCTTATCATGTAATTCCCGAAAATGAGAAAGATGTATTAACAAGAACACCATTTGGAAAATACAGTTTTGTATCAAGTGTTTTGTGTAAGAATATTCTTGGTTTTCAGTTTCATCCAGAGAAAAGTGGCAACAAGGGCAAGAAACTGGTCTCAGAAATTATCGAGTGGGCTCGAAATGAAAGTTAGAATAATTCCAACAATTCTGACGGACGGGCTCACTGTCGTCAAAGGAGAAAAATTCGATAATTGGAGGACTGTCGGAAGCGCAGAGGCCACGGCGAGGCTTTATGCAAGCAGAGATGTAGACGAACTTCTTTTCTTGGACGTAAATGCACGTTCGCGCAATTCGATGATTGACAGAACCTTGCTCACTCACTTTTCTAATGTGCTCGATGTTCCATTTTCTGTGGGCGGAGGAATCAATACACTCGAAGACGCCAAATTTTGCTTTAGGTTTGGAGCCGAGAAGGTGGTCCTTGGGACTGCTGCCATTAAGAACCCCAAATTAATTACAGAAATTGCGGATGTATTTGGAAATCAGGCAATAATTGTTTCAATGGACTTTGAGAAAGATGTGAGCAACGGGATTCGCATTGAGTCCGGGACCGTAGAGTCTGAGACGAAAAGCCTGGAATTTATCGAAAATCTCTCAGATTTAGGGGCAGGTGAAGTTCTCTTGCAATCAGTCCAGCGAGATGGAACTCTTACAGGAATGGATTTCAATCGAATTTCGCAAATATCGAATTTGACCACCTTGCCAGTGATTGCCTCGGGAGGAGCAGCATCTCTCAACGACTTTCACCAGGCTGTTCTATCTGGAGCATCTGCGGTTGCTGCCGGAGCGATCTTTCAATTCACTCAAATCACGCCAAAACAAGTTGGGACCTATTTGACAGAACAGGGCATTCACACTCGAATCGTTATCTAATCCAGATTCCTTTCTCATGGATTTTGTCCGGCCATCAACATATAGCCCAGAGCAATCTAATTGAGTTATGCTAGGCAAATGCTGTGGACACCAGAAAAATTAGTTGAATTCGAAACAAATCTTGCTGACCGCTTCAATAGGGGCGAAATAAAATTCCCCGTGCATCTTTCTGACGGTTCCGAAAAACCACTCATTGAGATATTTGCCAAAATCAAGGCGCACGATTGGGTATTTACGAGCTGGAGAAGTCACTACCAGTGTTTGCTAAAGGGCGTACCCCCACATGAGCTGGAAACTGCTATTTTAAATGGTAGATCTATCGCCCTATGTTTTCCTGAATATAATGTTTTTTCTTCTGCCATTGTAGGTGGGCAAATATCGATCGCCATTGGTGTTGCAATGGGTCTAAAAAGAAGCTCATCGGCTAGCTGGGTGTGGTGCTTCATAGGAGATATGACTTCCGAAACCGGAATCGCCCAATCGGCCCTGAGGTATGCTTCTAATCACCAACTACCGATCACCTTTGTAGTAGAAGACAATGGAATTTCAGTGTGCACAGAAACCCGCCAAGTTTGGGGTAGCGAGTTATTAAGGTATCAAGATAATCCTTATCCAAACCAAATCAGCTATACGTATAAAAGTAAATACCCGCATGCAGGCGCAGGCAAGAGAGTGCAGTTCTGATAACAATGAGCAAATACCAAGAAGCGTTGAGCAAAGCGATGACCATACTCGCTGAAGACCCTAAGTCTATTTTCATTGGTCAAGCTGTTTCTTATCCTGGGACAGGGATGACTACCACCCTTACAGGAATAGAACCAGGTAAATTAATAGAAGTTCCCGTTGACGAGGATTTACAGATGGGAATGTCCACCGGATTGGCATTAGCGGGCTTTAAGCCGGTATCAATTTTTCCGCGTTGGAATTTTCTACTGCTAGCTACAAATCAAATCGTAAATCATCTTGACAAGTTGAAAGAGTTAACAAATTTAGAAACTCCTCCAACTGTAGTAATCAGGACAGGAATAGGTTCAATTTCACCATTAGACCCTGGACCGCAGCACAAAGGCGATTTCACCGAAGCTTTCAAGCTGATGTGTCCGAATCTGGACGTAGTTAGACTGGATGAAGCTTCGCAAATTATTCCTGCATACGAGAAAGCTTTCTTTCGTTCTGATGGTGTTTCGAGTCTAATTATTGAGTGGAGTGATAAATATTATGAATAAAGCATTTCATTGGCCACTCATGCATGAGGCAATTACCCGTGAAGACCGGGAGGTTCTAATAGATTATTTGAAACAAGAGAATCCTAGACTAACGAATGGCCCTAAAGTCGAAGAATTTGAACTTGTTTGGAATCAGTGGCTTGGGACGAAATACTCTCTGATGGTTAATTCAGGTGCGTCAGCGAATGATTTAACAATGCTTGCTTTGCGTGAGCGCGTAGGTTCGGGTGAGATTATTGTTCCGCCGCTAACATGGGTATCAGATATAGCTTCGGTACTACATGCCGGGTTCACTCCAAAGTTTGTAGATATCAACCCAGTAACACTCGGAATGGACACTAATGCAATTTTGAAGGCTGTTACGAGTAAAACCAAAGCGGTCTTCCTGACTCATATTTTAGGATTTAACGCTATTACAGAAGAACTTATCGCTGAGTTAAAACGTTTAAACATCATATTAATTGAAGATGTTTGTGAGTCACATGGAACAGAGCACCAAAACAAGAAAGTTGGAAATTTTGGACTAGCCTCCAATTTCTCTTTCTACTTTGCCCATCATATGTCCACAATCGAAGGTGGAATGATTTCAACTGACGACCCTGACTTCTACGAGACCCTACGAATGATGCGGAGTCATGGACTTGTTCGCGAGAGCAGAAACCCAAAGACTGTCGAATATTATAAGAGCAATTATCCAAGCCTTAATCAAGATTTTGTTTTTTCATTTGCAGGGCACAATATGAGGTCAACTGAGCTAAATGCGATAATCGGGCTTTCACAGATTAAACGTTTGAATAAGACTATTGAAGTGCGCAAGAGTAATTTCGAATACTTTGTCAAAGGATTGAACGCCGAACACTATCAGACCGATTTTCCAATGCTTGGAAATTCAAATTATGCATTCACGATTATTCTAAATCAACCAAATATGCTGATTCGCGATCGAGTTGAAAACGAGTTAATCAAGATGGGTATTGAATTTCGACGAGGGCTTGCAGGCGGAGGGAACCAACTTCGACAGCCTTACGCAAGAAATCTTGTGCAGGACCTTGACCTAAATGACTTTCCAGTTGTGGAACACATTCACCACTATTCTTGGTATGTTGGAAATTATCCAGGGTTGGAACTCGAGAAAATCGACTTGCTTCATCAAATTCTTGAGGAGGTCTTCTATGTCTAATTTAGATGGCGTTAGTGTGTGCGTTACTGGTGGCACGGGAATGATAGGTAACTATTTGACCAGGGAACTTTTAGGGTTGGGCGCTAAAGTTCGAGTTTTATCTTTGGACATCTCGAACGATTTCGATCACAAAAATATTGAAGTAATAAAGATGGATCTACGTAGTCGGGAAAACTGCGAGAAGGCATTCAAAAATCAAGAAATCGTTTTTCACCTTGCTGGTATTAAAGGTTCACCGAAGATGACAGCAACACAGCCCGCCTCGTTTTTTACCAACACGCTTCTTTTTAATTTAAATGTAATGGATGCTGCTTATAAGGCTGGGGTTTCACAATTTTTATTCACAAGTAGCGTGGGGGTCTATGCCCCAGCGCAGCTATTTGAGGAAGATAGCGTCTGGAAAACATTTCCATCGGATAATGACAAATTTGCAGGTTACGCAAAACGAATGGGTGAACTACAAGCCGAAGCATATGAGATCGAGTATGGGTGGAAAGCTGTATCTATAGTTCGACCTGCCAATGTATATGGTGCGCATGATAATTTTGATGAAAGAACTGGCATGGTCATACCATCACTAATATCAAGATTCGCGAGCCAAGAGAACCCAATTAAAGTTTGGGGGGATGGAACGGCTATTCGTGACTTTGTATTTGCTAAAGATGTTGCAAGAGCTATGATCCACGTCATAAATAGGCAATTTCTACTGCCAGTTAATATCGGCTCTGGCATACCTACCAGCATCCGAGAAGTTGTAGAAGAAATTGCAACTTACTTTCCAGAAAAATCCATACAGTGGGACACGAGCCAACCTAAAGGTGACGATATTCGGCTTATGAACGTTGAACGTTTGAGAAAACTTGGATTTAGTGAAAATACGAGCCTTAAGGACGGCCTCAGAGAAACAATCAATTGGTTTCTTGCCAATAAGGGAACCGATTCCGGCCGGTATAACGCCTTCGATGAGAGCAGGGCAGAAACGAAAGGGCTCGCATGACAATAAAGAATGTTTTAATCTGTGGCGGCACAGGATTTATCGGGCACAATCTAGTTTTAAGATTTGCAAACCAACCGAATAAATATAGAGTTACCGCAACCTATTTCAATTCCAATGTTTTCGAACATGAGAATGTTACATGGGTGAAAGCTGATTTGAGAGAAAAGAATCAGGTGGATGCACTCTTGTGCGATGCTGACATCGTTTATCAGGCCGCGGCAACGACTTCTGGGGCAAGCGATATCGTAAACTCTCCCGAAATACATGTGACGGATAACGCCATAATGAACTCGCAAATTCTTAGATCTGTATCACATAACAAGATTTCGAATTTTTTTTTCTTCAGTTGCACAACCATGTACTCAACTTCGAGCACTCCGCAAGCTGAACATGAATTTGACGCAAACATTGAAGTTTTCCCAAGTTACTTCGGTGTAGCTTGGACGAAATTCTACATCGAAAAGATGTGTGAATTTTACTCAAAAATGTGCGATACGAAGTTTTCGGTGATTCGCCATTCAAATATATATGGACCTTGGGATAAGTTTGATTTAAAGCGGAGCCACGTTATGGGTGCAACGATTACTAAGGTTTTGGATGCAAAAGAAGAGATTGAAGTTTGGGGTAAAGGAATAGAACTACGGGATTTATTATATGTAGACGATTTGGTTGATCTAGTAGAACTTGTTACCGATAAGCAGACTACTAAGTTTGAACTCTTTAATGCCGGGTTAGGAAAAGGAATTTCTGTCAAAGATCTTGTTGGCAAAGTAATTGAGATTTCTGGTAAGAATCTGCGAATAGTTTATAATGAGTCAAAGCCAAATCTACCCTTCTCGTTTGTATCTAATAACACGAAAGTCCAGGGACTTTTTGGCTGGAAAGCATCCATATCACTTGAGGAAGGCATTAGGAGGACAATTGACTGGCAAAAGAGGAATCTCTCACCATTAGGGCGCCAAGAGAACCTCGAAGAATTACAAGAGAGGAAATAAGGAAATAATGCGTAAGAGAGAAGTAGCGCTTATCACGGGCATAACTGGAATGGTGGGCTCGCACCTGGCAGATTTCTTAATTGAAAATACGGATTGGGATATCGTCGGAATGTGTAGATGGAGGAGCCCTCAAGGAAACGTTTCACATTTATATGAGAGGGCAAATAGAAATGACAGAATTCGGTTCATCGAAGGTGATTTGCTGGATCAAACATCATTGATAAACGTCCTTCGGGATTCAAAACCAGATTATGTTTTTCATCTTGCCGCTCAAAGTTACCCTACCGCTAGTTTTAGCTCTCCAATTGTTACTCTTGATACCAATATTCTAGGAACAGCGAGGCTACTTGAGGGAGTAAGGATTCTTGGAATTGACCCCAAAATTCATGTCTGCTCATCAAGTGAGGTGTTTGGGCGAGTAAGTAAAGAAGATTTACCTATCTCCGAAGATGCTCCATTCAAACCAGCTTCACCCTACTCAATTTCAAAAGTAGGCACTGATCTTCTCTCTACCTTCTATTTTCAGGCATATGGATTGAAAACTATCGCAACGCGTATGTTCACACATACCGGTCCGCGCCGAGGAGAAGTATTTGCTGAGTCGACATTTGCTAAGCAAATTGCGCTCGCAGAGAAGGGTTTAATCTCTCCTGTTATTAAGGTCGGCAACTTAAATTCCATGCGGACATGGTCAGACGTACGTGACGCGGTCCGTGCGTATCATTTGCTCTTAACAAAAGATCCAAAGTTTGGAGAGGTATACAACATAGGTGGAACTTTTTCTGCAACGGTAGGCGATATGCTCGATAAGTTAATTTCCCTATCTCCCTTAGAGGGAAAATTGGAAATTGAAGTGTCAAGTTCGCGAATTCGTCCGTTAGATGCAGATCTCCAAATTCCAGACACCACTAAATTCAAAAAGCATACTGGATGGGTACCTGAAATCAGTTTTGACGAAACCATGCAAGATTTGCTTGATTATTGGAGAGAACAGGTAAGTCTTTCCAACTTCTTGGTTGAGAAGTAGTTAGTCGAAGGAATGATATATTTTGAACGGACTGATATGAGTTATGGAAGTCAAAATTGAGGACTCAACCAGAGTCTCATTCAAAGAGAGCGGTTTACAATTTTAATCTCTAAGACGCCTTTTAGAATATCTTTGTTTGGCGGTGGATCCGATTACCCAGCGCATGTTGAACAGCATGGCGGAGCAGTTCTGGCCGGAGCCATTAACAAGTATTGCTTTATTTCAATGCGTGAGTTAGAGCAAGACTTTGGATCGCCTTTCAGAATTAGATATTCCGTGACCGAGAATGTCAACTCTGTTTCCGAGATTGATCACCCTGCCGTGAGAGAATTGCTTGCAAAATATAGAGTGCCCGGGCCAATGGAATTGAACCATATGACCGACCTACCCTCACGCTCCGGCATGGGTTCCAGCTCAGCCTTTGTAGTCGGGCTATCGAGTATTTTAGAGAAAAGCAGAGGAACTACTAAAGAGAACATGGAACTTGCAAAACTTGCGATTGAAATAGAGCAAAATGTACTAAAAGAAAATATTGGTTACCAGGATTCCATAACTACCGCTGTGGGGGGCTTCAATTTAATCAGATTTACAAAAGAAAGAAACGAATTTAGTATTTCAAGTTTAGAAAAATCACGAATATTTCTCGATGAGCTTGCTAAGAATATGGTATTAGTGCATGTTCCAAAACAAAGAATTGCTTCAGAGATAGCAGCTCATCAAATTCTCGAGATAAGAGAACACGCGGATGAATTAATGGAACTCGCGGCAATCGCGGAGTCTGCGTACGAAGGAATTCTTGGTAACACTACGACAATTAAGGAAGTGGGTCAATTACTGCATTACTCTTGGACCATTAAAAAGAAACAATCAAAATATGTGTCTAACAATGAAATCGATTCTCTGTGCGAGGAGATAATGAAATTTGGGGCATATGGTGTCAAGCTCCTTGGAGCGGGTGCTGGAGGTTTTATACTCACAGTGCTACCAGAAGGAGCCTTAGGAGCTTTTAGAGAAGAATTTTCATCGCAAAGAATTACAAACTTTACCTGGGATTATAGTGGGAACCGCTTATACAGAATTGCAGAGTAGAATTTTAGAAAACTACTTGCTTACTGTCCAAAGATAATTTCTCTCATCCCCAGTGTCGGAACCCATGCAAACAGGCACCCCATAACCTAACTTAGTTAGAAAATCCGATTGCGATTCGAATTCGAAATTCGTAAGAGCTTCCATCAAAATAGTAGGCTTAAGAGTTTTGATCGTGCGCGATGCACCATGCAGGAAAGCTATCTCTGAGCCCTCAATATCGACTTTCATTAAGACGGAGTGCGCCTCAAAATTATATTCATCCAATGTGGTCATCTTTACAGTGATCTCCGGGTGAGTTGGGAGTGCATCTGTACTGGAAATTGGATGTAACATCGCCATACTAGTGTCCCCTCCTACGGTAAGAGCGCTCGATCCTTTTCTGTCTGACAACGCAAATTCTTCAACTGCTATACGACTTGCAAAGCCGTTGAGTTCGACGTTCTTTTCCAGAACCTCTCTCATCGTGGGATTAGGCTCAAAAGCAAAGATCCTCGAAGTAGACGAACCACTGGCACCTATTAGCGAATAGACCCCTGAGTAAGCTCCTATGTCGATTATCAAATCCGCGGATTTGCTCAACTCGTAAAAAACATGTCTTGAGCGGTACTCCCATGTTTCAAAATCAATTCGCGCTGATTGATTGAGCGAGTCATCAGTGTTTGAATAGTATTTCAATCCAAGATAATTGAGACGTCTGACATTCTCGATAGGTTTTGGGGAAAGAATCAGTCTATTCCTAAGCTCTGCAGAAATCCCAGGGACAAAATTCACAAGCTTGATCCAGTATTCGATACCAAAACAAAGAACAAAAAAAGAAATAAGTTTCTTGAACAGAGAATAGACAATATTCATTTGATTACTATATACGTTGGGAGCAAAACATTTGTCATACTTAGCGCCTCGAGAAAGCCATTCAGATTGTGTAGGCTTAGAATTTTCCACCCTTAGATGGCTCTTTCTAGTAATTGACAAATTTTGGTAAAGGCTCTTTGATGTGCTGGTGAAACATCTTGTAGTCGTTCCAGATGGAAATCCTGTTTTCCCAATTTGGAGCATCGAATATGCGCTTAAATTGGCATCTGAAGGGAATGAAGTACATTTCTTAAACTTACAAGAATTGAACGCTTTTATATTTCGACGAAAATTCAAAAAAGCAATTTTCGCTATCAGTAGGAAAAATAAAACCTCAGATATTTTATCAAAACTTTGTAAAGATAATGGTATTTTTGAACATAAAGCAGATTTCCCGAAGGCGTCAAATGTCCAAATAAGTCTGACTTCCGAAAATGAAAAGACATTCAAATTGGCCATGTCGTCGAAGTACGGAGCAAAATTTGGAAGTCGATATGTAAGTTTGGATGAGATTCCAATAGAGACAGTCAAATCCGAAAGAATGTTCTTTGACATGGCTTATCAGACAATCCAAAATTTAGTAGATGCACTAAAAATCGAAAGACTAACGACTGTTAATGGCAGATTGATTGTAAGTGCCGCCATTGTCGCCGCAGCGAGAAATTTAGAAATCCCAGTTCAACTTTTGGAATCAGTTAATCTTGCCGGAGATAGATATCATATTTTTGATCGTTCCCCACATGATTTACGAGAAATGTCCGAAGCGCATCAGATTTTATGGTCAACCGCTGGCGATTTTCGGGAAGTTGAATCTCAGGGATATTTAGATAATCGTTATGGGGAACGCCTACGTGCTCAAATCTCCAAAGAGTATGATTTTTCCGAACAGTTTGATTTAAAATCTCATCATCAAAAGTTAGCCTCTTTTTTTCCTACGACAGAAACAGAGTTTCCGGTTTTTTCGGATTTTTATACAACATCCACTTTCCAAGCCAGTCAACAGAATGCTTTTAAAGCTTTTACTAAGGTAGCCAAGGATTTTGGCTTTGACGTAATTGTAAGGGCCCACCCACAGAATTCTGACTTTCAAAATGTGGAGATTAGCGAGGACGCAATTTGGCGTAGCTTGTGTAGCGAAACTGGTGCAGAATTCATCAGTGCATCTAGTCGTATAAATAGTTATGATTTAGTTAATAAGTCTGATCTTTGTGTCACTTATTGTTCTTCCATTGGGATTGAAGCGGTACTAATGGGAAAGCCATTGCTGATTCTAGGGGAGTCAGACTATTCAGAGTACATGCCCAAAAACCAAGGTTTCACGGTGGAAGGAATTAAAAAGATACTTGAAACAGATGTCCCAGTTATTCCTGTATCAAATCTCTACCCGTGGGCCCTCTGGCAGTTAAAAGGCGGGATTGCATTGCGACTTTTTGCAGTTGATCCAGGTTGGAAACTGAATTTCGATGGGAAGAGAGTCGACCAAGCGAGGGTCTGGTATCAGTCCTTAAAGGATATTGCACAAAAGTTAAGAATTCACAATTAAGTATGGGCTAGGGCTTCAATTTCTTCTGAATGACCATACAGTTTTGCGCTAAAACTGGACGGCTAAGTGAAGTTTGATCTAGGGGTATAAGCCTGAGTGTAATGAAGAGTCTTTTTAGAAAACCATATCGAAGCAAGTAACTTCCAACTTTATACTTTCTTAAACCAAGCTTAAAAAAAGTTTTCCGCGAATTGTCGTAGCCATCTGATTGTTGTTTCAAATAAGCTATTTCTCCATTCAACTTTTGGGCCATTTCTAATAGGTTTACTGATTTGGAAGACCAAGATACGGATTTAGAAATTGTAAAAGTCGATTTGTGATCGTTATTAAATATTGATGGGAAGTGTCCCTGTTCATATAGGTCTTCATCGGGAACGATAATGAATAAATGGCCGCCAGGCTTTACCAAGGCAAACCAATCCCGAATGACTAACATGGGCTCATTTATATGCTCTAGACAGTGAGAAGAAAACACCGAGTCGAAAAATTCAAGTTGAAAATGTTCAAATATATTTTCGGCATTCCCCTGGGGTTTGTCGAAAACAACGGCACCCGGAGACACTGGATCTTGACCGGCTCCGATATCTAGGGTATCTCCTTTTACAAAGTCCCTAAATAATTCCGGGTAAAATAACTTAGTCTTGGTAGCCTCATCCATAGGAGCATCATAATGGTATTTGTTCAGAGTTACGGGAGGTCGTGAAACAAAGATAAGCGATTTAGTAATAAAATACCGTGAGGGTGAAAAAATCCAAATACGAAGAAATGGTATATCTTGAAAACCTGGCCAAAAAGAGTAATAAGAAATCTAATCTTTTTTGTTCTCCCGAAGCTCGGACGAACCAGCAAAAACAGCTGGCCGGAAAGAGTTGTGCTGGTGCATCTTGAAAATCTAGGTGATTTTATTCTGTTTTCCTCGGTGATTAGAGAAGTTAGAACAAATTTCCCGAATTCTCAATTAGTTGTTGTAGGACAAAAAGAGAACAAGGAACTCATTGGGTACTGCCAAATAGTCGATGAGTGGATTTGGGTGCCAGGACATAAGACTCCGAAATTCGGAGAGTCAACAGGTCAAGAGATTGGCTACTTCTATAAGATTTTGAATGTCTATTTCAAGCTTTTTCTAAAGTTTCGAGGAAAAATCGATTTACTAATTGGCCCAGATTGGTTGTTAACAAAGGATTCTGATCAATTTGTGAAAAACATTCTTTATAAAAAGGCAAATGTAAGACATGGCTATGCACATAGAAATCTCAAAATTTATCCAGAGAAATACATTGCTAATATCCACCAGGTACCAAGAATGTTATCAATTCTAAAGATGCTAGGTTTAAACGTTTCCAATTTTGAACCTCAAAACTGGCTTTTACCCGAGAGCTCACATTCTTCTAAAATGAAAGAAAGTGAATCCTTAAGTCCAAAATCACGGATTGTTATTAGTCTTGGAGCGGGGCACTCTAGAAGAAATTGGCCCGCAGAAGCGTTTCGGAAAGTGATTAGTGATATTCATGCCATGTTGCCAGAGATTGAATTTCAAGTAATTGGACCTCGTTCTTTAGTCTCACCTGACTTATGTAACTTATTTGCCGGACTTGCCTGTACGGAAGAACTTATTGGTAAAACAGATCTCCATTCGGCAGCAGAACTTATTAGTGATGCTAAATTAGTAATCGTAAACGATTCCGGATTTGCTCACCTGGCTGCAAGCCTAAATGTTCCGACATTAGTCATAAGCGCGCATCCTTTAGATGCGGACCCATGGCATATCCATTCTCCAAACCGCTATCACCCCTGGGGAAATGAATATATTGAGCTTCAACCCTTGCACTTAATATCACCATGCTCAGGTTCCTGCCAGGCACCCGAGCCTCACTGCATAAAAACCATTACACCTACGGAAGTTGCTGCTGCTGCCTTGAGTATTTTGGAGAAAACAACAGGAAAGTAGTGGATAATTGCCAAATGCCCAGAGATGAGAAGTCATCAACTGATTGTTATTGCCATTCGACTACGGCTGGAATCTATTATGAGGAACAATTTGATGTAAAACTCTTAGAAGATTTCAATAAAACCGTATGGGTTAATGGATGTTTTGACCTATTACACAGAGGTCACTTACGCACTATCCGACAATCTGCAATGAATGGAGATTGTCTAATTGTGGGCATTAATTCTGATGCCTCTGTCAGGCAACTAAAGGGTCCGGAAAGGCCGATAAATTCTGAGCAAGAACGGGCACTTACACTTGCTGAAATCCCTGGAATTAAGTTCATTATTATTTTTTCGGGTCAGTCACCATTAAACATTCTAAAGAAAATCAAACCAAAATTAGTCTTTAAAGACGAATTTTATGAGAAAATTGAATATCCTGAAAAGCAGTTTCTGCGCGACATCGGTTGTAAAGTGACATACTTAAACCACATACAAGGAATAAGCTCAACTGAAATTGAGAATAGAATTCAGAAAACGAAAAATGAATAGAATCGATCTATTCTTAGATCGCGATGGAACATTAATAGAGGATCCTGGTTACATTAATTCTCCAGAGAGAGTCGTTTTTCTTGACGGAGTTTTTGATGCTCTCCAGGAATTCAGAAAGAGAAACTACAGACTCCACCTAGTTAGTAACCAGTCCAGCGTAGGGCGGAAAATAATCTCAAAAGAACAATTTCTTCAAATCGAAGCCCGATTTCAGACAATCCTACTTCAGCATTCAATCACCTTTGACTCTGTAAATTATTGTTTTCACACACCATTTGATAATTGCAACTGTCGAAAACCTAAGACAGGGATGTTTCTCGAGGTTGACGCACGATTCCAAATTGAAAGAAATTTATGTGGAATGATAGGGAATTCTAAGTCCGATCACGAGGCCGCTAATAATTATGGAATCACCTACTGGAATATAGAGGAAACAGTGAGAGACTCCTTTTCCGAACAGAGTAGATTGGTCTTAACCCACTTCGAAAGGATACTTAGTGCAGCCGAGTAAGAAGAGTGTGCTGGTTGTCGGAGACATAATGTTGGATAAATGGGTGTACTTGCAGTCTGTTAGGACATCTCCAGAAACGGACGCTCCTATTGTTCGCGTAGAAAAAGAGTTTGCGGAAATGGGTGGAGCGGGCAACGCCTTAAGACACCTCGTAAATCTCTCTACAGGAACTCACGAATTTATAGGAGTCATCGGTCATGATTTAGCCGGCCAGAAGCTAGTTGAGATGTCAAAACCTATCGCAGCCAATACGCGCTTGGTAATGGATGTTAAACGGGAAACAACAGTCAAAGAAAGGTATTTTTTAGACAACCTTCCAATCTACAGGCACGATAGAGAGTCTATAAACGACATCGACAAACACATTGAAAATGAACTATTTTTAACGATACAGAAGAGCATGTCATCTACAGACTCAGTACTACTTTCAGATTACGCGAAAGGAGTTTTAAGCCTAGATCTAATTTCTAAGGTGATTCTATTAGCTAAGTCTCTAAAAAAACCGATAATTTCCGACCCAGGGTTAGGAAGAATTCAGATTCATGCGGGCTGCGACACAATAAAACCAAATGCCAAAGAATGGCATGTGTTTGTAGAACAAATGGGATCAGAGGCCAACGCACTTTCGATGCTCTTTTCGAAAGGGACTAAATCTGTGATCGTTACACAAGGAGCGGCGGGAATTCGCCTAATTGAAAAGGGAATTGACATCCTTAGCCAGGCGGAAAATTTGAATAATGCAACAGATGTTACCGGGGCAGGTGATTCGGTTGCAGCCGCGTTGAGTCTCTTGGTTGACTCGGATGGGTTCGATCCTGAGTTATTACCGATTTTGAATAAGGTAGGGGGTCAGACCGTGTCTAAATCTAGAACCGAACTACCAGCGGGGATAGAACTGGAAAGTAGTCGGTCTGTTGAAACCATAAAGTATAGGAAATAATGGAAAGACAACTCATACATATTGTAGAATCATCTGCAAGGCATCAATGGTTCGAAGAATTAGTTGCTGAAATACAGAGTACAAATCTTCGTCAATCTGTCATAACACTAGAGCCGAGAGGCGAAATATTTCAAGTACTAGAAAATGAGCAGATATTCATCACTGGCGGAAAACAAACGTTCACAATTCTAAAACTATGCAATGCGGCGTACTCTGTGAAGGTAATTAGCAGACGGGCTGAATCATCTTTGGTCGTGGCCCAAGGGCATATGCCAAGTATTTCGGCACTCGTCTCGAAATTAGTGTTCCATATTGACTATGGGATTGTGCATCATCAGAGCCCCATTATTTTTTTCGACTCCTATAAAGCGCGCCATCCCTTGAGCGGAACCATACATAGATACCTGTATCGGCACTATGTAAGGCGTGCAAAGTTCATACAAGCGTTGTCTTTAGAAGTTTTCAATTCACTAGTCGAACTCGGTTACCCAGAAAGCCAGATCATTCTATTGGGTCATGGAATTGCAATGAAAAACCTTAATAATTCTCCAAATTTAGAATTGCTCAAAAAGACAGAAAAAGAGCGAAATGCAACAATTTTAATGGTTGGACGGCTTTCTTGGGAAAAGAATTATCTTTTGGCTTTTAAAGTTATAGCCGAGCTGGTTAAAAAGTGTCCTGAACTGAAGGTGATCATTGCTGGAACAGGCCCGGATCTCAACAGTTTATCAGAAATGAGGAATGAACTTAATTTAGAAGGAAATGTTGAAATGGTGGGATGGCAACCAGATATTGCAAAATTAATGTTAGAAGCCGACCTCTTTTTGCATCTATCGTTAACGGAATCTTATGGTCAAGTGCTGCTCGAGGCATGTTTATGCAATTTAGACGTATTTACATTTCCAGTAGGCATTGCCTTAGACTTGAAAAAAGCTCATAATCCATTTATACACATCCTGAATAGCAGAAACCCAGAAGAGATTTCCGAAGGAATATTTGAATTTTTGAAAAATAAACATGATGGCATTGAAGGAAAGGTTCCATCAACTCTTGAGGAGCACAATATTGAATACATTCACAGCGCAATGGTCAGTTACCTCATCATTGAGTGTAATAAGTAAGAAACGAAATTTGAAGGAAACGAAATTATGAATGTCAAACCTCTGGTTACAGTAATTATCCCGTGCTTTAATTCAGAAATATTTATTCAAGATTGCATTCGCAGTGTCTTGCAGCAAACTTATGAGAATATAGAAATTATTCTAATTGATGATGGCTCAACCGACGGTACTCTTTTAAAATTAAAGGAATTCGAAACCGAGATTATCATTTTAAGAAAACAAAATGAAGGTGCAGCGTCGGCTAGGAATTTAGGAATACAAAATTCCAATGGAATTTATATTGCATTCCTGGATTCAGATGATGTTTGGCATCCGGAAAAGATAGAGAAACAATTACGACTTATGATAGAGAAGAATTTAGATTTGGTTTATTGCGGAGGGGAGTCGTTCGGACATCCTGGTTTATCAATTACGTACACCCCAGTATTTTCAGGCGACTGCTATAAAGAGTTTCTAGAATTTCCAACGAGAGCAATAATTATCTTGGGTTGTAGTAGCGCAATGATTCGGAAATCGATATTGGAATTTTCAGGGAATTTTGATGCTAAATTCATTGGGGCAGCCGAGGACTGGGACTTCTTTAGAAGATTCTGTAAGTATGGGAAAGTGAGCTACGTAAATGAGAGCCTGGTGAAGTACAGGCTTCATGATGGAAATGTTTCTACTCGTGGCATTAAAGATTTTTATATTGGGAATTTCAAAGCAATTAGGAAGATGATTAACGAAGATGAATCTATACGTGCCACCGAAAGTATCAAGATCATCGTGAAGTTTGAAGTGATTATCTTGAGATTCTGTTTAAAAAAGTACGGAGTCGACAAAATTAAATCAATTAGTAATGAGATATCCGGACATTTCGGTAGAAAGTGACCTGGGGGTTATTCAGAGAGTACTATTGGGTGCGAATGAGTCCTAAACAGAGAATCATGGAGAGTTGTGGGAAATCTGAAGACTAAAATTAGGGAAAATCCCCTCATGAGAGTTTTTCATGTTTTGGACAGAAGAGCTAGAAAACGTGTTTTGTGGATTCTTCTTTTTCAAGTCTTGCTCGGGTTTCTGGACCTGATGGGCGTGCTAGCAATCGGTATTCTTGGAACCTTATCTATCGGTGGGCTTCAATCAAAAGCACCCAGTGGCCAAATTGAGAAGATATTGAACTTTACTAGACTTTCGAATTTAGGATTTGAGAAACAAGCTCTCATGCTGGCTATATCCGCCATTTTACTCTTAGTTGGGAAAACCATCCTTTCAATCGTTTTCACAAAACGACTCCTGTATTTTCTTAGCGGCCAAGGCTCGCGTCTCTCCACAGATTTAATTGCAAAATCTCTTTCAAGGTCGATTCTGATGGTGCAAGAGCGAACCATTCATGAGACCTTGTATGCCGTTACCAGAGGAGTTGAGTCACTAATTTTGCAGGTGATTGCAACAGGCGTGGTTTTGGTGTCCGACGCTTCGCTCCTGCTAATTATGTTTACTGCAATATTGTTGGTCGATCCCCTAACAGCCCTAACAGCACTATTTATTTTCTTAATTGCCTCTCTTGCACTTCAAAAAGCCATGCTTTCTCGATCTCAATCTCTCGCCAAAAAAGCCGCTTCGATGAATATTCTAAGTAATGAAAAAATCGTGGAAGTTTTTAGCTCATACAGAGAATCTCTGGTTCGTGGCCGGAGAAATTACTATGCCAGAGAAATAGGCTCTATTAGAAGCTCAATCGCTGAAACGGTCGCAGAACTCAGTTTCATGCCATTTGTAAGTAAATATGTGATTGAAGCGACGTTGATTCTAGGAGGAGTATTGGTAGGAGGAATTCAATTCATCCTAACCGATGCTGCTGGAGCAATTGGAAGAATTACTATATTTATTGTGGCTGGTAGCAGAATTGCGCCGGCTTTGTTGCGCGCCCAGCAGGGCATGATTCAGATAAAACAGGGGCTTGGTCTTTCACAGCCCACATTGGAGCTCATAGACCAACTAGGTGGCACTCCGCTTCCAGAGAAAACGGATGATGCAATACAAATAAATCATGAAGGATTCAGTCCAACCGTGTCTATAACAAATTTAACTTTCCGTTACCCCGAAGGCAAGGCAAATGTATTGAAAGATATTACTCTTTCAATTCAAGCTGGAAAATCAATTGCAATAGTTGGCCCTTCTGGTGCGGGAAAAACAACACTTGTTGATGTTTTGCTAGGAGTAATAACTCCAGATGAAGGGGAAGTGCAAATTTCGGGCCTGCAACCGGAAAAATGCATAGCTAAATGGCCTGGAGCTATTGCATATGTTCCACAAGATGTGCTGATTATCAATGGAACAATTCGAGAAAATGTCGGAATTGGTTATCCAAAAGAGGCCATTCCCGAGAACTTGGTTCTGGAAGCACTCGAAATTGCCCAAATGAGTGAATTTGTAAATGATCTGCCACTCGGAATAGATACACCGGTTGGGGAACGTGGAACAAAGTTAAGTGGGGGTCAGCGCCAACGCCTCGGCATAGCAAGAGCTATCTTTACGAGGCCTCAACTGCTTGTTTTAGATGAAGCAACTAGCTCGCTCGATGGCGAAACAGAAGCCAATATTTCAGAAGCGCTTCAAAACCTCAAAGGTAGATCGACGTTGATTCTAATTGCCCACCGCCTTTCAACAGTGATGCATTCAGACATCGTAGTGTATATGGATCATGGGAAAATTTTACACAGTGGATCTTTTAAAGAAGTTAGAAATGCGATACCAAATTTTGATAAGCAAGCTAAACTGATGGGACTGTGATCAGCGAAGTACTCTTTGAAATATAGAGTAATATCGTCGCAGAATTATAGAAGGAAATAGCGTGTATCAAATTTAAAATAGTATGCCAAATTAAAGAAGCACAAGGGAGGATATGCAAAGTGAAAATAACATTTAAACCTAGTCCACTTTTCTTAAAAATTGTATATCCTTTAATTTCGAAATTCTATTACTCGATGCCCTATTTTAAAGGTTCAACGAGGATATTTAGATCACTATTCAATTTTCTACCGCTATATACTGGGACTGCAAAAAGTGCTCTTGGATTCACTTGGTACTTGCACTCAAGAGAGTCTTTATGGACTTACTTGATGAGTTGCGAGAAACTAACGACTAAAAATCTAATTAGAGAATTACATAATGCTGAAGCATTCATTTGTGTTGGAGCGAATTTCGGTTGGTACCCACTTGTGGCCGCCAGCATTAATCCAACATTAAAAGTTTTCGGATTTGAATGTAACAGCGAAGTTCAAAATACGTTTAAAAGAAATGTCACTCTCAATAATTACCAAGTGACTATTGCTGATTTTGCAATAAGCGATCACGAAGGTAAGTTAAATCTGTACATGCCAATAGTAGGAAATGATGGCATGTCTACTCTCCACCCGATACATGGCGTAGGGAGTGACGTAAGATTTGTTGAAGAGGTTCTTTGTACCACCCTTGATATTTATTTTAGGAACTCATTTTCAGAATTAGGGAAGACTGTGATTCTTATGGATATTGAAGGAAGTGAGATGACAGCCCTGCTTGGAGCAGCCAAGCTACTTGCCGAACTAAATCCCGTGCTTATTTGCGAGATTAACCCAGCAATGATTGCCGCGTCTGGCCATAATTATTTAGATTTATTCGCGAATCTTGCCTCTGCCGGCTACAGGGCATTTTGGATAGATGAAAGAGGCCCCTTAACGGAAGTATTGGATCCTAACGAGTTACCGCATACGTTAGTACTACCCATTGGAACTGGAGCTAATTACCTTTTTAAAAAAGTAATTGAAGTCTAGTGAGATTCCATTTGGTTTGGTCGCATCGAATTGTTAAGAAACCATTGATAAGTGAGCGCTAACCCATCTTCCATTTGAATCTCCGGCTTCCAACCTAAACTTTTAATCTTTGTGCTATCGAGAAGTTTTCGGGGAGCACCATTAGGAAGATTTTCATTGAAAGTGATTTTGCCATTATAAGTGACTACATTTGCGACAATTTTGGACAACTCTAAAATTGTAAGTTCAAAATTCGTACCAATATTTATATGGGCGCTATCTGAATATACATTTAGCAAGTAGTAGCAAGCCCTGGCAAGATCATCTACATAAATAAATTCTCTAAGTGGTGTCCCATCACCCCAAAATTCCACAGATTTGATGTTGTTGGCTTTGGCAGCTTCAAATTTTGTGATCATTGCTGAAATCACATGTGCCTCTTGTATGTCAAAATTATCTTTTGGGCCAAATACATTAGTAGGAATTGCGCAAATCCAATCACGCCCATATTGATTTCGATATGCTTGCGTTAGTTTAATGCCCGCAATCTTAGCAAGAGCGTAAGCCTCGTTGGTAATTTCAAGACTCCCAGTTAATAGAGAGTCTTCGGATATTGGTTGCTGTGAGAGCTTGGGATACACGCAAGAAGAGCCTAGATAAAGCAACCGATCTATGTTCACTTCGTGTGCTGAATCTAATAAATTGGTTTGGATTTGTAGATTATGAGATAAGAATTCTACAGGAAAAAGAGAGTTAGCTTTAATACCTCCAACGCGCCCGGCTGCAACGATTAATGCGTCCGGAGATAGACTCTTTAGTCGACTAATGACTCTCGTTCTATCTCTTAAGTCAAGATCTTTGGATGAATCTCCTAAAACTTCATAACCTAAAGATCGCCCAATTCTGGCAAGCGCTGTACCAACCATGCCATTGATTCCAGCTATATAAACCCGCATTCCAATAGCCTAGCGAGAAGTACCGCATTTGGTCATTTTCTATCCCAAAGATTCCTGTATCTTGTCGGTCTTAGAGCTGTTTAAAGAAATCGGCTCAGAACGGGCCACGAAATTATGACTTCGAAAGATACCGATCATCTCCTAGTTATCAGAGAATGGGGTAGCGATCTCGGATTTAACTCTGAAATTGAAAACTCGTTATCTGAATTTTATGGGGGGGATAAAGTCAGGAGAGTAGTAATCAGGAATTCCGAAAATGTGTATGAATCACTTCGCGCTAGTATATTGCAATACTCGCCTAAAAGAATTTACTTTGATACTCGAGTATTCATTCCGGATGCAAGAATAGTTCCTCTTATAGGTCATTTACTAGACTGCGCAAGGGTAAACCAACTTTTCAATTCCCATGGAGTGATTCCAATTTGCTTTGTGACCGATCCTAATCAGCCCGGCTACTGCTTAGTTGCCGATCTCATTACTAGCAACAGAGGACTCATGATTCCTATTGCTGGTAATTTTTCAATCAGGTCACATAAAGGACGAAAGCAATTAGAATCAATATTTAATCCAATGTCGATCAAAACTTGTAAAAGATTTTTAGACGAAGCCAATTCATATCAGTATGACCTGTACATTGGAGGTAGTTCATACGAGCCTCGGAAAAGTTACTTCGAAGCGGTAATTAAGGGAGTTGAACATCTTGGCCTACGCATCTATCTAGCCTCAAAAGAATTGAATACTTATGAAGAATACTTAAACACCATATCTCAATCCAGAATTGTAATAAATACGAATTATATTGTTAATTCATTAACTAAGAAACACATGGTTGGAAGAAATATTGAAACTTTCACATGTGGTTCCATGCTTATAACTCAAAATACAAGCACCATACAGAACTATTTTAGAGAGGGTAAAGACTATGTATCGGCGGAATTTCCAAGCGATGCCATTCGCGAAATCGAAAGGTATCATTTTGACGATAGTGCTCGTTCAAGAATAGCCCTTAGTGGGCAATTAAGAGCATTTCAGTACGCAGAGGAACATTATTTTGTAGCTAAAATAGATAAAGAATTAGAGAATTGTTCATGAGCCAGAAAAGAAAATTTGAATTTCTAGGGAATAGACTAACTTCAAAATTCTATTTTTTGCTATTTTTTGCGATCAAGTTTGCAGTTCGGATCGGTATTTATAGGAGACGTAATTCTTCCAACATTGAATAATTTAAAAGGGAAAGAGCTCTTGTTCCACCAGCTCAGCTATCACATGGTAAGCGACCAAGTGTGCCTCTTGAATATGTTGCGTGTTATTTGACGGCACAGTCAAGTTGAAGTTTGCGATTCTCTTAAGTGCCCCAGCCTCGCCCGTGAAAGCAACTGTCTTTATACCAAGATCTTTTGCTGCCTCGACGGCCTTAATACAATTCTCCGAGTTACCGCTTGTAGAAATTACTATCAATACGTCGCCTGCCAATCCGAATGCTTCAACTTGTCGGGCGAATACACCTTCGTAACCAAAGTCATTGGAATAAGCAGTTATGACCGATGTATCGGTGGTTAATGCTAAGGCGGGCAATGCTCTCCTATTAAGGCCCTTAGAGAATGAACTCACAAATTCAGCGGCAAAATGCTGTGAATCAGCAGCGCTCCCTCCGTTTCCACAGATTAGGACTTTACCGCCAACTCTGAAAGTTTCGGCAATCATATGAGAAATAGAGACAACCACTTCATTAGATTCGTGGCCAAATTCAACCAAAATTCTATTAAGCTCCTCAATACGCTCAACCAAAATTGCCATTTTAAACTCCAAGTCGCGATTATTCTTATTGAATTAAGAATACTCTATAGCCCATTCATTTTTGCAGTCATGACTTGCAGTATGAGTTATTCCTTAATCCTGGGAGATCAGCCTTGATATTGAAGAGTTTTCAATCATGAATCAACATCGATTTCAGCGACGCTGTTGATGCGCCAGTTTTAGCCACTTTCCCGGTGCGAATTATGAAGAATTGGAGGCTTCGAAAGGTTGACCAGATACAATCGCACAACGACACTTTCAAAATTTCTGGGAAAGTCAAGGTGCCAAAATGTCAAAAATTGCAATATTAGGAGCTAATGGCTTTCTTGGTTCCCCGATCGCAGATGCATTTTCTTCAAAAGGGTGGGAAGTAGTTTCCTTCTCTCGTTCACCAATAAGTAATGCGGTTAGGGAAGAGTATTCAGCAAATCTATTTGATGAGAAATCATTAACTTCTGCTCTTGCATTTTCCAAGCCAAACGTAGTTTTGTCTACTGCATGGGATACGGAGCACGGTAAATTTTGGACGAATGAATCAAATATTGCGTATCGCGATGCAAGTTTAAGGTTTGCCGAATTGAGTTTTAAGGCGGGCGCTGAAACCTTTATCGGGATTGGCACCATGAGCGAATATGGCTCTTCTCCCGGTTTTTGTAATGCAAGCGTTTCAGTATTGGTTGATAATGATATTTACTCGAAATCAAAAATTGAGACAGGGTTACGGCTAAAAGATATTGGTGAAAAATTTGGGGGCCGAACACATTGGGCCCGTGTATTTCAAGCTTTCGGCCCAAATGAAAAACCAGAGAGATTTGTACCAGGACTAATTGCAAATCTTCGAAGAGGCGATAAGTTTTCCATTCGTACGCCGAATTTTGAAATGGACTGGATTCATACCTCAGAAATTGCGTCGGCAATTCTTTTCATGCTTGAGAATAGGTTGAACCACTTTGTAGATATTGGAACTGGAAAGGGAACGAGCGTTAGAGCGCTTTCGGAGCTAGTATGCGAAGAGTTAAAATTGGATCCGTCCCTATTGGACTATTCAAGCGAGATGCCTGGTCATGAAAAGAGGGTGGTTGTAGATTCGAATTCTCAACTGCTTGCCCTTGGTTGGAAACCTGCCGAGTCTTTGAGAAATAGAGTTAGGTCGCTCGGCTAGACTCCCTAAGTGACTAAGTTAAAGATTGCTTACATTCCAAACAGTCCCGATGCAGGGCATCCAGCCGATCGGCGTCGTCTCGTTTATTGGGCCAAGCAACGAGGACATGAAATTACACTCGACTTAAGTCAACCCCACGATGTAATGCTTCTCTCCGGGCGTGCAGACTTAACCCGATGGTCAAGACAAGAAAATCGTTCTCCTTTAATCTTAGATCTCGTCGATGGTTATTTAGGTAAAGAACATATGTGGAGAGATTGGCTCCGAGGGGCAGGAAAAGTATTTACTGGCCATAACTCAGGTGCTCCAAGGCCATATAGAAAAATTGTAAGTGAGGCTTGCCAATTGGCGCAGGCTGTAGTTTGTGAAACGGTTGAGCAAAGAGAAACTATTCTTCCCTATTGCACAAACACCCACACTATTTTGGATTTTCATGAAGAGTTTCCAATGCTTCCCTTTAACCGGGAAACACAAAATCGAAATTTTCCTGCGTTAATGTGGGAGGGGTTACCATTCACAGCAAAAGGGTTACTACTTCTTAAGAACTCATTTTCAGAAATAGCTAAATCAGATCCAATTTCTTTGGAGATGGTCACCGACCTGGAGTATCCATTGTTTTTAGGAAAGTATTTTTATCAGAGCACTGAGAAGATATTGCAAACCATTCCTAAAATACTGGGTGAAAATTTCAAACTTACCAAATGGAATCTCGAGGCGGTCGTTGAAGCGGCAAAGAGATCAGACATTGCGGTTTTACCACTTGATCCCTCAGGGACACTTAACCCATTAAAGGCGGAGAATCGCTTGCTTATGATGTGGCGTATTGGCCTGCCGACGCTTGCCTCCCCTTCATTAGCTTACTTAAGGGTAATGAGGGATACCCAGATCGATGGAATCTGTCGTGATCCAAATGAATGGCAAACGAAGATCACAGAGCTGATGGAATCTGTCGAACTTCGTCAAGAGTCAGTTGAAAAAGGCCAACAATATATTCGTGATACGCATTCAAAAGAGATTGTTTTAGAGGCTTGGGATAAATTATTTGAGAGTGTTCTATGAATGACAAGAAGTTTGATATCACATACCTTTCTGTTGATTCGATTCAAGAAGGCGTAGGTTCCAGTCAAATTACGCCGCTGATTCTTGGCTTAGCCGAGAAAGGGAAATCAGTTTGCCTTATAACTTTTGAAAAAATTAATCCATCCAAGGAATTGGTTGAGATGTTTTCTAAAGCTGGTGTGGTTTGGATTGCAAAAGATTTCGGAAAGCCTGGAGCAATTGGAGGAATAGTTCGCTTGAATTCCCTTCGTCGCAGCGTTCCAAATTCCATGGTTCTTCACGGAAGAAGCGATATTGCGACAGCAGCGGCTATCTGGAGTGGTATCAAAGCGCCCGTCCTGTGGGATGTGCGCAGTCTCTGGTCAGATCAACGCCTTCTTATTGGAACAGCTGGGTGGAATAGTTGGACTGCACGTGGCGCGCGAGCACTCGAAAATGTTGCAGCTAAAAGATCGACAGCAATGTCTACGCTAACGGCAGCCGTGGTTCCAATTCTGGAGCAAAGACACAAGAGAATTCCAACAATTAGAGAAGTAATTCCTACGTGCGTTCAAACTTCGAAATTCTTGCCTTCACCAATGCCGGAAGGACAGATTACATGCTTGTTATCCGGTACTTTCAATAATTACTATGACATTAATAGGACTAAGCAGGTTCTTGACGAAATCAGAAAGACTGTAAACCTACGAATCATCTGGGCGAGGGCTGGCGAGTCCCCAACAGAGAGGTTGGAGGTAGGTGAAGACATAATCATCAGTGCAGCTCATTCCGAAATGCCAAAGCTTGTCAAGGAATCTCATTTCGGAATTGCGATTTGCAAGCAGGATAATCTGGATAGCTTGGCTGCAGCCGTCCCAACCAAAATTGGTGAGTTTTTGGCTTCGGGTAGACCTGTAATCGTAAGCAATGGAATCGGAGATTTAGACCAAATGCTCCCAAGCACAGAAACCGGAGTAGTGATTGACCAAAGCGATTCCTTACAAACCGTGGCACTGCAAATTGGTCAATTGATTAGTGATCCCAAGACGCCGGATCGTTGCCGTGAGCTGGCAATGCAACATTTTGACATGGAGATGTCTGTTAACCGATATTTAGAAATTTATGACAGAATGCTGCACTAATCAGATTTCATCACATTCGGCTGGGGAGTTTAATTGATTATTGAAACCAATCCCCACGACCCCATTATCGGGAATGTGAAAGGTGTCCAGGTGTGGCCTATGCCCACTCATCCCGATGTGCGGGGCCGGCTATTTAAGGCTTATACCGAAGCGGATGCAGAATTATTTCCAATTCCATTTCATACTTACGAGCACTTTTTCACTGAATCAAAGAAAAATGTTTTTAGGGGAATGCATTTTCAAGGGAGTCCGCACGCGGTCTCTAAAATTATTTCATTGGTGCAAGGTAAGGCGATGGATTTTCTCTATGATATGCGAGAAGAATCGGAGACTTATGGGAATTTGCAGATCATAAATTTAGATGACGCAGAACCTGCCTCTGTATTTATACCCGTGGGCGTTGCCCACGGGTATTTGTCTTTGGTAGAAAAGACGATTATCTCCTACAGAATGGATGGACCATTTTGTGGAAATTGTGATGGAGGCTTCAGCGGTGAATTAGTCACTGATTTTCTCCCCATTCTTCTGTCGGAAACAATCCAATCTCATAGAGACCTGGAATTAATCAATCTTGAGAAATTTAAATACTTCTCGAAATGCGAGAAGTAGAATGTTCTTGAACCTAAACAAGAAGACTTTTATCCAAAACAAACTAATTTTAATTTTTGTTACAGTGCACACCCTTTTTGCGTTGATCCTAGGTCGTTTATATGCCCTAGCGCCTGATGAAGGCGGCTATATTTATACTTTCAATCATTTATATGGCTCAAATACGGACCCAAACCCTCAATATGCAAGTGGATGGATAACGGCTCCAAAAATATTCTTGTGGGTTGCTTATCTTCCTGCAAAGATAGTAAATCTACTCGGAGTGCCGGATTTCTTTGCAATCCGCTTACTCTCGATTGCGCTTTCAATTTTAAGCCTTATTCTCCTTGCAAGTACATTGAGAAATTTATCTTCGAAAAGCGACTTTCCAGGGAAAATAATTCTCATTTTCTTTTATATTCCTTCTGTTTTTCTCTGGACATCTGTGGGTCTTCGTGAATCTTTCATAATCGCCGAGATTGCCGCTTTTCTAGCCGGAATTAATTATCTTTTCCAAGAGAGGAATATGCGCGCATACTGCCTCCTTTTTCTTGGTTCATACGGGCTAGTTTCGACAAAAAGCTATCTTTGGGCTTGCATAATTGTCACAATAATCTTGAGTAGTCTGATATTTCTTGCACAAGGAGTTGATTATAGAAAAATCTTGAAACTTATCGCCGCTGGATTTTTGGTTCCAGTCATTGCATTTGCTGGCACAACCTCTGTTTATGCCTTGAGTTTTATACTACATTCAGATATTTCATCAGCCGGACAACGTTCCGGAGATTCGATTAGCCAAGTTTATGTGGATGCACCTACTCCTGCTCCTACTCCTTCCACTGGAACTTCCACAGGAAACGCCACCGGATCTACTCCTGAACCCGCCCCAACCACTGGAACCCAGCCGGTTAAGGAGCTCATTACATTCCACGGTGATTACACCTTAATCGCATTACATTTTTACCTGCTAGATAATCCGAATTCGATCTTTAGTAGGGCTCTAGCAATTCTCAATTTAGATAAAAAGGTTCAGAGCATTTGGGATGAAAAGGTGCGAGCAGGCTTGATTCATCATGACAATCAAGTTGGAACCGACACGTCTTCACTCAATGGTCACATTTTGAATCCAGGAAAGATAAAGGAACCACTGTCGTTGCTTTGGCCAGCTTTTGTATTCTTATGTGGTCCATTTCCTTTTATCGGTGATCCAGGAATTGCTGTTGGAATAGCGTCACTTGAGTCACCACTGTGGTGGGCTCTTTATTTGTTAGTCATTTTTCAGTTTATTAGGTTTCGGAAAGTTAAATTCTTGCACGATCCACCAATACTTTTCACGCTTATTTTCCTTGCTGGTGAAATCGCTTTCAGTGCACTTGTAGAAGTAAATCTTGGGACTTCATTTCGGCACCGATCAATCCTGTTAGTGCCATTTATATTCTTGTATGTCCGATTGGCTCAAAGGGCAAATGAACAAAAAGATTTAGAGTCAGGGACAATCTAGAAAACTGCCGTGCTTTAGGAGTCAAACGGGTTTTCGAGCTAACATTGTTAAATTTAATCCCCACCCAAAAGGCGAACCAAGGCGTTGAAGTAAATTAAAAATATGGTTTATAGGTTCAGGAACCGGGTAGTCAATATTTCCTCTAATTGTCCACACTCTTTCGACTTGCCAGCCTGCACTCTGGACAGCCAAGGTCAGGGATTTTTTGGAGAATTCAGCTAAATGAAATGGCGTTTGCAAAGGCGCTGTTCTAACCGTCCAAGGTCTCCCGGAAATCCTCAAAGCCAAATCTAGAACTGAAGCATCAGGACGGTGCCCATTGGGAACTTCAATAATGAGCAGGGCACCGGGTGCAGCCAAAGTGAATGCCTGTTTTAGAATCATAACGGGATCCAACACGTGCTCAAGAACGGCCATAATTGATATCGCCTCGAATGTGCCTGTCACTTCGTTTAAGGTCGAAAATACTTTTCCATACTGGGAAGCATTGGCTGCAAAACTGGCAACAGGCTCAACCCCCACTGAATTCCATTCGACAGCAGCTTGAAGAATTCGACCATTTCCGCACCCAATATCAAGGAGTCTTCCTTTTACACTCGAATTTTCATTGAGCAATTCAAGAAAGTTAGTCAAATCAGCGCCGTGTAGGTGCTCAAAATAAATCTCAGACTGGGCTTCGTACAACTTGAATAGCATTTCCTCACTTGGACAAGGATCGACCCAAATATGTCGGCATTCTTCACAATCCCAAACTGTAACTGTTACTACATTCGGAGAGAGAGATTTCGTTTTAGGCAATTTGTTAATAGGTCGGTCTCCGCGAAGCCCAAGCTTAGTTCGCTTGGATGAATGACAAATAGGACAACACGATTTTTGTACAAAATCAGTTTCTACCATAGATGCGACTATACTAAAAAGGGGGCCAAGCTATTAGAAAACTTCAATTCAGTAACTGAAAATTTTAATATCAAACATTTAAAATCCAAATTCCACATTGCTGGCACATATGAAGCACTGTGGCTTGGGCCGGGATCGAACCGGCGACCTAACGATTTTCAGTCGTTCGCTCGTACCAACTGAGCTACCAAGCCAAACAAGGTTCTAACGCCGGCCTTAACTAAAAGTACGACACTAAAACCTTTGCGACCCGGACGGGACTTGAACCCGCGACCTCCGCCGTGACAGGGCGGCGCGCTAACCAACTGCGCTACCGGGCCTTGATTGAAACCTGTCACATAAG
>Ga0114977_10000189_pt1 | contig 40208 bp, 39 predicted proteins | sample S_130805_MF_Meta_FD_87026 | JGI IMG/M metagenome (GOLD analysis project Ga0114977, IMG submission 87026) | Freshwater microbial communities from Lake Simoncouche, Canada to study carbon cycling - S_130805_MF_MetaG | ecosystem: Environmental > Aquatic > Freshwater > Lake | place: Lake...
AATGGCAAGATGCGCGCCACTATAGATGTGCCACACGACTCATCAGAAGAATTTGTAGTTAAAAATGCTTTGCTGCTGCCAAATGTGTTGGCACAAATTAGTGACAAAATTCAAAAAAAGGTTATCTTTATACCTAACAAGATAATTAACATGATCTATACCTGAGGTTTAATAAAATCATGCGCCAATATATCCTAGCCGCCGCCGTCGCTTCATCACTTGTTATATGCTCAGCAGCATATGCCGCTGACCCTGATTCACTGGGCACTGTTCCAAATTTCTCAGAAACATCAGACGTTGAAGTTTTGGCTGAACAACTCAAGCAACTGCGAGGAGATGTTGAGAAAATGCAATATGAAGTTTCTTCATTAAAGGAGCAGCTTAATAAATTCTCTGCCGACACCGACATGCGATTCAAAGATGCTGGCAATAAATCCTCACACAATCCAAGTGCTACAAAAACTTCAGCCGAGGATTTTGATAAGATCGACGCCACAGCCCCAGATAACAGTTCAAGTCCAGATGAACAATATCAAGCAAGTTATAAATTGTTAAAAGAGAAGAAGCTTGCATTGGCAGCCAAAGGATTCCAATCATTTTTAAAAACCAACCCAGATCATCAATTGGCAGGCAACGCCTATTACTGGTTGGGCGAGATAAAAACCATGGACAAACAATACGACCAAGCAGCCGTTGAATATATGCGCGGTTATAAGAAAAATCCTAAAGGGAATCGTGCACCGGATAATTTGTTGAAACTTGCCATCTCTCTCAGCAAAATAAACAAACGTCGCGAAGCTTGTATATCACTGTTCAAGCTGCAGAAAGAATTCCCCACTCCATCTGCTAACATAAAAAAACATCTTGATGAGCAATTGAAACTTTTATCTTGTGAATAGTAATTACTTATCTATTGTATGGCAATCTTAGATTGCCATTTCATAATCCTATAATCCGAAGCAATCACCATTTGCAAAAACATGATCAGCAAGATCGGCATGGTGTATATAGAGAACGCTTTCTTCACCAAGGTCTATTAATATATCAGACATAGGAACTTTATCCTCTAAACAGACGCCACTGGGTGTAACGATCACATTCAAATCACCCACATCAAGAGCCTTACCATTAACATAAGGCATATCCCGTAAATCAATAGCATAGCTGAGCGTCCAACCATAAAACACCGTCATTTGAGCAACCTTTGCGCAAGCTAAATCTATTGCAGCAATGCCACGACCATCTAACTTAAACCCATATGATGTTGAATAAAAGTTATAATCACCACACTCAGTGACTGGATGTTCATGCTTGAAGACCTTGTAGCTGCTCACGTTATAACCTTTAAATCGCTCTAGCATTTCAACCCCCCGTTTATCAAATGATATTTGCAAACAGATTTATATATATGCAACTTACAATAAAGTCAAGAGAGATGCAGGTTCCAAATTTGATATAGCTAATCTTGAATAATTACCTTACGCATAGCATTAATAGTCATTAATGGGCTTATATTGCAAAAGATGATGAGGCTAAGCAGCTAAATGTCTTGCTCCAACCAACGCGATCGGGCCCTAATTCACAGCAACAAACTCTGGTGATATATTTCATTATGTGATATAGCTCGATATTATGAACGCTTATGGCTATCCAATAAATGGACCAGAATGACATTAAAGCAAATCTGCTGAAAGCCGCTCTCCAAGTGGTTCCATTTGAAGGATGGTCAAGCAAAGCATTGGGGAATATTAACCGTACGGCGGGATATCCCATGGGCACAGATCAACTGCTTTTCCCAGATGGGGCACCAGGCATAATTGATTATTTCCATCAACAGCTTGACCTATCTATGATCAATGATATTAACTCTCGACCAAAAGAAGGTGTGCGGAAATCAATAGCTAATGCATTGCATTCGCGCTTCGAACACTATCAACAAAACAGAGCCTTTATGGCAAAAACTTTTCATCACCTTTGCATGCCGCAAAACATTCTAAGAGCACAGAAAATAACCTGGCGCACAGTCGACCTAATCTGGCATCACGCTGGGTTAGACAAAAGCACCGATTTTAATTATTACACCAAACGTGGCTTGCTATATTTGGTTTATAACTCTGCTTTTTTATATTGGCTAAGCGACAACAGCACCAACTGCTCTGACACTAAAGATTTCATAATACGCAGATTAGACACCACCGTGCAAATCGGCAGCAAGCTCGGCAAATTCATGAAAAGATCTAAAGCAGGGCCAATTTAATTATGTATGATTTAGTCAACATAACCGCAAGCAACTTTGCCACCAGAGATGGGCAGAAACCAATATCTATAATAGTCCATTCTATAGGAACATCTTTAGACAAGGCGATAGAAATCCTCAGCAAACCTGATCATGGCGTCAGCTCGCACTATCTTATCCCGCAATTGACCATGTCAGAATTTGTAATGCTATATCCTCAGCTGGTGATTGGCCTTAATATAAAACATCCAAACAACATCCCTGTGATCGCTTTGGTAGCAGAAGAGATGAAAGCGTTTCACGCTGGGATCAGCAGTTGGAAGGACTGGAACAACCTGCCCGGCTGCGAAAGCGGTTTGAATAACTGTTCTATCGGGATAGAGTTCCATGCCCCTAATTATGCTCTTGGTGACGACAGCGACATGTTCCATTTCACCCCATACACAGATAAACAAATGCAAACTGGCGCCGCCCTTATAAAGGATATATGCAGCCGGCATAACATAATGTCAGGGAATATTCTGGCCCACAGCGACATCTCTTTCATGCGCCCTAACGGTATGTATAAAACCGATCCAGGGCCGCTGTTCTCCTGGAAGCAATTACATCAACAGCATCAACTGGGATTTTACCCCACCCCCGATAAAAAAACTGGCTCTAATGGCGATAGTGATATAAACTATCTGCAACGCAAGCTGCGTGAGATTGGTTATAACTGCCCGCAAACAGGGGAATTGGATATCAACACTCAATATTGCATCAACGCTTATCGAATGCATTTTATGCATGAAACATGGCGTTGTTTTGATGGCAGAATTGATGATAATTTAGTGAAAACTTTACACAACCATATATGAGCAAACAGATAGATAACTTTAAAGTGGTGGCCACCAACTCTCGTGCTTCTTATGAATATTTCATATTGGAAACGCTGGAAGCCGGCCTGGTTTTGACTGGAACCGAAGTTAAATCTCTGCGCAATGGTAAGGCCAGCATCATCGAATCGCACGTGTCAGAAGTTGACGGCTTCCTATCACTTCTTAATGCTGATATTCCAGAATATGATAAAGCCCGCTTTTCAAATCACTATCCTCGCAGAGCACGAAAATTATTGCTGCATAAAAAGCAGATAAATAAATTATTGGGTTTGATACAGCGCAAAGGCCTGACTGTTATTCCGCTTAAGATATATTTCACCAAACGTAATATCGCCAAGGTCGAGCTTGGCCTTGCTCAAGGTAAAAAACAACACGACAAACGCCAAACCATCAAGGATCGCGAATGGACTAGGCAAAAAGCCAGGATACATAAATCAGCCGGGCAATCTGACTGATCACAACAACCACATTATCAGCTTTATGCTGGATGAGATCACTGTGACTGCAAGCAGCCCTAAACTCCAAAGCCCAACAAACCATAACCATGGCTTTGCTTTAGGGTGCTTTTCTAGCCATCTAATACAGATTTTCATGACTTGTTTTGCCCTTAAACACATAATAACAATATATGGTATATCCCAAAATAACAGGCAACCCAGGGATCACTCCCACTAATAACAACGATAATCCCGGCGTGGATGCTGCAGCCTCCCAAAGGTTAAATTTGAATGGGATAATCCACGGAAAAATACTAACAGCCAACCCAATATACCCCATCAGAAAAACCCCGATGCTCGCAAAGAAAGGGCGATATTCTGCTTTAGCATTGTGCAGATCTATCCAAATCAATATGAACAACATCGCTGTCATTAACGGTATAGGCAGCAGGTAATATATGTTGGGAAAGCTGAACCACAGGTCTCTGATTCTTTCATCGATAAACGGCATAATTATGCTCACAAGAACCATAAACATTCCCACAAAATTTAATGTGTATGACGCCACCTTCCTGGCCCAAACTTGAGTGATGTCTTCTGTCTTCATGATCAACCATGTTGCTCCAAGCAACACATATCCAAACACCACTGCAATTCCAGTCATGATGCTGAATGCACTTGCCCAGTCTAATGGCCCGCCTGAGAAATTACGCCCACTAACCTCAACTCCTTGCACAAATGCACCCAAAATCACACCCTGGCAAAAACTAGCCGCAATAGAGCCAAAATGGAAGACATAGCCCCACAACACCCTGGCCTTGCCATCCGATTTAAAGCGAAACTCAAAGGCCACCCCCCTCATAATAAGCCCTAGAAGCATTATAATAATGGGTATATAAAATGCCGGCATCAGAATTGCATAAGCCAAAGGAAAAGCCGCAAACAAACCGCCTCCTCCAAGCACCAACCATGTTTCATTCGCATCCCAAAATGGGGCTATGGAATTCATCATGCGGTCACGGCATTTGTCAGATGGGGCAAAGGGTAATATTATGCCAATGCCAAGGTCGAATCCATCTAACAACACATAAAGGAAAATAGCAGTGGCAATTAAAAATCCCCAAATGAGTGGCAGGTCTAAATAATCTGCAAAATCAAACATCATCACCTCCCGTAGCTTTTATGATAAGAGCTTCAGCTCCATACTTATCGGATTTTTTATTATCCGTAACAACTCCCTTCCTTATAAGCTTTATGATATAATAGCTTCCCGAGCCAAAAACCAAAGTATACACCACCACAAAGGCCAATAATGATGCAGCCACTTCTGCCCCTATAACACCAGGGGAAATAACATCTGCCGTGCGAATAACCCCATAAACAATGTATGGCTGCCTGCCCACTTCTGTCACAAACCACCCTGCAAGCAATGCGATAAATCCTGTTGGCATCATCGCAATCCACCAAAGATGCAACCACCTGGTTGTGAATAACTTTCCTCGGAAATATTTAACAGCACTGGTTATCCCAATCAATATCATCATAAGCCCAATGCCCACCATCACCCTGAAAGACCAAAAGACTATTGCCACCTTCGGCCTATCTTCCTTCTTCCAATCTTTTAAGCCTCGAACTTCTCCATTCATATCATGGGTTAGAATCAAACTCGCCAATTTGGGGATTTTTAATTCCATACGGTTTTGCTCAGAATCTTGATCTGGAATGGCAAATAATAATAATGGGATCCCCTTTTTTGTTTCCCATAACCCTTCCATAGCAGCAACTTTCGCCGGTTGATACTTTAAAGTGTTAATCCCATGCGCATCCCCGATGAACAACTGCAGCGGAGCAACCGTCGATGCCATAATAGCAGCCATGCCCAACATAATTCTGGCATGTGGGATATGTCTATTCAAATATAGATATAACGACCCAACGCCCCCGATCACAAACGCCGTGGTCAAATATGCCGCCACCATCATATGCGCAAAGCGATATGGGAACGATGGGTTAAAGACAATCTCAATCCAATTGAGTGGGTTCAATCTGCCATCCGCCCCCACCATAAACCCTTGTGGTGTTTGCATCCAGCTGTTTGCAGCCAAAATCCAAAACGCAGAAATCACAGTTCCTATAGCCACGATGCAGGTTGCAACAAAATGCATGCGCTGGCTCACTCGTCCCCATCCAAACAACATAATTCCTAGGAAAGATGATTCCAAGAAAAATGCAGTTAACACTTCATAGCCTAATAATGGCCCCAACACATTGGCCACCTTATCCGAAAAGACCGACCAATTGGTGCCGAATTGATATGACATAACAACGCCAGACACCACCCCCATGCCAAAGGCTATAGAAAATATCTTAATCCAAAATTTATACAAATCTCGATAGATCTGGTTTCCTGTGCGCAGCCAACGCCACTCCACCACCGCTAAGAAACTGGCCAGCCCAATCGTAAATGCCGGGAACACTATATGAAAACTTATGGTAAAAGCAAATTGTATTCGCGCCAAAAGCACAGGATCAAATATCATTTTATCTAGACCGTTAAGGTTACTTCCCCCATTCTAAAGCATTATTAACTTAAAGGCCATATAAATTCACGATATCGCACAACCGATATCCTTCTCTAAAATGCTGTCTCGAATAGCGCTCTCTTTAATAATTTCATCACGGAATTTCACACAAGCATTTATAGCTTCTGGGTCTTCACGACAGATCAAACGCACCACCTGCACCGAAGCCACTAATTCTTCACCTACTGGACGATAGCTCCCAACGCATTTTCCAAGCACATCCGCATACATCCCTCCTAATTTCTTTTTGTCTTCTATAGAATATGCAGCGGTTATAATCAGAGCAGCATGCTTCGGAGAGTGATAAAGAATTTCTTTAATATTCTCTAATTCTTGACCTAGTTTATCAACATCATACATAGTCATCTCCCTATATTTAATTTATCAACTGCAAATTTAAAACCATCTTTTGCCAGCTTAGAATATTTACTATACTTATTTGCTTCCCACAAATAAACAGCCTGCAGAATGCTAGCCCGCACACCGAGTGCTGTGGCCTTTATCCCATCACCCGCACTAACAGGCCCACCTCCTGCAGCCCTAAAAACCATGCTTGCAACTCTAGACTTCATTCTTGCATCTTTCAAAGGATTTGGTTTAGACGTGATAACATCTTTCATATCCTTAGCCCACTTATTATTTTCTTTATGGATTTTTTCTCTGGCAGCATTGGTTATATCATCAAACGACACAGGCTGTTGCTTAGTTAATCGTTCATATTGATCACATGCCCCCATAACCCGTCCCACATACATCACCATCATGATGTTATATGCCATATCAGTCGTAGATAATATTTTTTCTGCCTCAAGCATGGCATATTGAGTAAGCATAATATCAGCAGAGCATCGAGCCAGCATTGCCATGGTTTTCCCATCAGGAACATACTGCATCAGCGGCTTGATATAACCATTATTCAGCACTTCTTTGCAATCTATTTCCCCCAGTGGCTTTGCCAATTTCCCAAGTTCACTCCCTAATTTATACGCAAAAAGGCTGACAGATCCATGACATGCTTTCAAGCAATTGGTGATATAGTCTGTATTTTCAATAATTGCACGCCCTTGGTCTATCTCCAGCACGCTTTTCTTTAAAGCACCTTTTAAGATCATCTCTGGATACTTAAGGCCATCGGCAAAAACCTCAGCTAAATATTCCGGAGATCTCGCCCTGTCATAATCATCCGCCTTGCTTTTATAATATGAATAAATAACATTATACTGCTTCATTATAAGTTCTGGCAAGTAATATGCTGTATTAAGTGAATATAATATCTCTGAAGGCAAGCGCTTATCTACAACTTCTGCAGCCGACACTCTATCTTCAACATCTTTAGACGCTAAACCTTCACCAAACCCCATAAGGAAAATGTTAGCAACACTAACTAGGTCGGGGATCAGCTTAGGAAATTCCATGAACACAACGGCTGCATAACTAAGCGAGATCGCAGTAGACGAAAAATATGTGCTGCCGTCCTCAATGAAATTAGCCTCCCAACTAAAATCTTCTATATCAATCGCAGTAGCCGCCTCATCTCTCATATATCTTCCAAGTTTAATAATTAACTTATATTAGATGCAACTATAGACTATAGGTCAAGATTTTCTTTATCCTGCAGGGTCAATATTCTTTCCCCCTCCTTCTCGCCAAAGCCAATATTGATCACCAAAGTGTGGGAAGGCAGGATAGGCATAATTATTTCTGGCCACTCGATAATGCTTACACCATGCTGCAGAGCATCTTCTAATCCCAGCTCATAAACTTCGTTTGGATGTTTCAACCTGTATAGATCAAAATGCCAAATCAACTCTCCATTTTTCCATGGATAAGTGTGCACCAAATTAAACGTGGGGCTGGTGACTATATCATCATTCCCACACAAACTGTTCACAATAAACCCTGTCATGGTGGTTTTGCCTGCCCCTAAGTCCCCACAAAGGGCCACCACATCACCACTCTTTAACTTTGCAGCAAGGTTGCGGCTCCAGCCCTTCAGTTCATTCAAATCTTTAATTGCGAATTTGTTCATTTGTCTTTTTTATCTACATCCAAACACAGCTGCAAAAATTCTGATCTATGCTCTAATTTCTTTTTGCGCGAAGTCGAAGTTGTTTTCAATAACTCTTCCTTGCATGCTTTCAGCTTTTCATTAACAACTTCTTTGTCTATATCCTGCAGCCTTATCACATCTTCCACAACCAAGTCACATCCATCATCATTAACCCGACAAAGGCCGTAAGAAACCATAAACCTCATCGTAAGGTCGGAATCTATCTTCAACTCTAACATACCCGGCTTCGTAAGTGACATCATCTCCATATGGTGCTTAAGCACGCCAAAGCACCCTTCAACCCCAGGCACTATAGCCATATGCACCGAGGCATCCACCACAGATTCTTTTGCCGTCATCAACCTAAAGTCAAAAATATTTTCTTTCATATATATGCCTTTATGAGCTGATTCTTTTAGCTTTTTCCAAAGCTTCCGCTATATTGCCAACCATATAAAATGCCGCCTCTGGAATGTCGTCATAGGTTCCAGCAACAAGCTCGCCAAAACCTTTTATCGTCTCTTCCAAAGGAACGAATTTCCCAGGGGCCCCAGTAAACACCTCCGCAACATGGAATGGTTGCGACAGGAATCGCTGTATCTTCCGCGCCCTGCTAACTATTAACTTATCATCTTCTGACAGTTCATCAATACCAAGAATAGCAATAATATCCTGCAACGATCTATAGGCCTGCAGGATGCTTTGAACATCACGAGCCACCTTATAATGCTGCTCCCCCACAATCTCTGCCGTTAATATTTGCGACGTGCTATCCAAAGGATCAACTGCAGGGTATATCCCCAGTTCTGCAATTTGCCTGCTTAATACGGTGGTGGAATCCAAATGAGCAAACGAGGTGGCAGGGGCAGGGTCCGTCAGGTCATCAGCGGGCACATATATAGCCTGCACCGAAGTGATGGATCCCTTCTTGGTGGAAGTAATCCTTTCTTGCAAAGCCCCCATCTCCGTCGCCAATGTTGGTTGATAACCCACAGCAGAAGGAATACGCCCAAGAAGCGCAGAAACTTCTGAGCCTGCCTGGGTGAATCTGAAAATATTGTCGATGAAGAGAAGCACATCTTGCCCTTCTTCGTCTCGGAAAAACTCAGCCTGAGTTAAGCCAGTAAGAGCAACCCGAGCACGGGCCCCAGGTGGCTCATTCATCTGGCCATAAACAAGCGCCACCTTAGAGTTCTCTGGATGCTCTGAATCTATAACCTTAGAATCTATCATCTCATGGTATAGATCATTTCCTTCTCTGGTGCGTTCACCCACCCCAGCAAAAACTGAATATCCACCGTGCGATTTCGCAATATTGTTGATCAACTCCATAATCAACACCGTCTTGCCAACTCCAGCACCGCCAAAAAGACCAATCTTTCCGCCTTTAACATATGGCGCCAATAAATCCACCACCTTTATCCCTGTAACTAAGATTTCTTGTGTGCTGGAGATTTCTTCCAAAGACGGTGCCGCCCGGTGAATCGAGGTTTTCTTTGAATATTTAATCGGCCCCTTTTCATCTATCGGCTCGCCGATAACATTCATTATCCGTCCAAGGGTGCCTCGTCCAACTGGCACGCTTATAGGAGCCCCAGTATCAGCCACATCCAACCCACGTGAAAGACCATCCAACGTGTCCATAGCAAGGGCCCGTACCGTGTTTTCACCCAGATGCTGTACCACTTCCATAATGATCTTGCGCCCGTCTTTTTCGTATACAAGTGCGTTCAGAATTGCTGGCGCCTTTTCGGGGAATTCCACATCCACAACCGCTCCAATAATCTTTTTGATCTTCCCAATATTTGCCATATTTCCATTACCTATTAAATTCATAAATTTTTATGTAGCTTCAGATCCTGCTATAATCTCAATCAGTTCATTCGTAATATGCTGCTGCCTAGTGCGGTTATACACAAGGTTTAACTTTTTCAACAACTGTTCTGAATTGCGTGTGGCATTATCCATAGCCGCCATTCTGGCAGATTGCTCTGCAATAACATTATGCAAGAATGCTTTGTAAACTCTAGCGCCAAAATTCTTCACCGCGAGATCATCTAAAAAATCGTGGCTTGAAGAATCAAATTCATATTGCATCTGTTCATCCGCATTTTTTTCCATCGATGGAATAAGTTGCTGTACCTGGGGCAATTGCACAAGAGTGGTCTGGGATAAAGCATATATTATTTGACACACATCGAACTCCTCTTGCGCAAACATATCAAGCACTTCATCTGCAACCACTTCAACCTGCTCAACATCAACAACACCATGGCGGACGACATCTATGGAAGATGGCAACAGCATCTGCGGATAAAAGCGATGCAAATAATTATGCCCCCGCTTGCCGACGGCATAAACCATAACTTTCTTGCCCTCTGCCACCAATCTTTCTATTTCTTTTTTAACCGCTCTTAATATAGAAGAATTGAAAGATCCACATAGCCCTCTGTTAGCAGTACATATAATTAACAGGTGCTTCTCTTGCCTTCCTCTACCCACAAGTAATGGGGAGGTCGACTTCAGCTCTTCATTATTTACAGCATTCATTATACTATTAAGGGTATCAATATATTTACTAGCATTTGTTGCATGTTCACGCGCTCGACGAAGATGAGCAGTTGCAACCAACTGCATTGCCTTTGTTATCTTTCGCGTGCTCTTAACACTTTTGATACGATTCTTTAACTCCTTCATGAATGCTACTTATACAAATGTTTTCACTAATTTTTCTAACAATTTAGTCAATTTGCCTTCTGTCACAGAAGAAAGAGCTCTCTCCTTCAATATATCTTGAAATATTTCTCGCTCATGCGTTCTAATATGCCGCAACACATGCTCTTCAAACCGCTTAATATCCTTCATAGGAACAGTGTCGCAATATCCCCTAACTCCCATCAATATGGAAACAACCTGCTCTTCGATAGGGTAAGGGGAATATTGCCCCTGCTTTAATAATTCAGTCAGCCTGGCACCGCGGGCCAAAGTTTTCTGAGTGGCTTCATCCAAATCAGAACCAAACTGAGAGAAGGCTTCCAATTCACGATATTGCGCCAACTCTAATTTAATAGAGCCCGCAACCTGCTTCATCGCTTTGATCTGAGCAGATGATCCAACCCGGCTCACCGACAACCCCACATTCACCGCCGGCCTAACCCCTTTATAAAACAGCTCTGTTTCTAGGAAAATCTGCCCATCGGTAATGGAAATAATATTCGTGGGAATATATGCTGAAACATCCCCAGCTTGCGTTTCAACAATAGGCAGCGCCGTTAATGACCCTCCGCCCATTTCATCCGACATCTTGGCAGCCCTTTCTAGCAACCTGGAATGCAGGAAAAAAACATCCCCGGGATATGCTTCACGCCCTGGGGGCCTGCGTAACAACAACGACATCTGGCGATATGCCACAGCATGCTTGCTCAAATCATCATAGATAACCAAAGAATGCATCCCCCTATCACGGAAATATTCTCCCATGGTGCAGCCAACATATGGGGCTATGAATTGCATAGGGGCAGCCTCTGATGCAGTTGCCGCCACTATGATACTATAACCCAAGGCATCAGCTTCTTCCAACCTGCGCACCAACCGTGCTATATTCGCCCGCTTCTGCCCAATGGCCACATATATGCAGTATAGCTTATTAGGCCCATCATCTTCCATATGGGCGCGTTTTTGGTTGATTATGGCGTCCACTGCTATGGCTGTTTTTCCTGTTTGCCTGTCACCAATGATAAGCTCCCTCTGGCCACGACCAATGGGGATAAGGCTATCAATTGCTTTTATGCCAGTTTGCACCGGTTCATAAACCGATCTTCTGTCGATGATGCTTGGCGCTTTAACTTCTATCTTACTATACGAAACATCCTTTAATGGCCCCTTGCCATCTATCGGGTTCCCCAAGGCATCCACAACCCTGCCCAGAAGGCCAAATCCAGAAGGAACTTCCATCATCTTTTTAGTGCGGCGAACCACTTCCCCCTCACTAACACTTCTGTCTTCACCGAAGATCACAATACCAACAGAATCTTCATCCAAGTTAAGAATCATTCCCTTAGTGCCGCTTTCAAATTCGACCATTTCCCCAGATTCTGCATTATCAAGGCCATAGGCCACAGCCACCCCATCGGTGACTTTAACCACATATCCATATTCGCTCAACTCTGACCGATCATCAAATGACTGAATTTCTTTTTCTAAGATCTTTGAAACTTCCGACGCTTTCATCAACAATATCTCCTTATCATATTAACTTAATTGGGACTGCTAATAACGCTTCTTCTAACTTATGCAATTTATTGCGCAATGAGCAGTCTAGCATTTTATAGTCTAATTTAAACAACAATCCCCCTAGCAATTCCGGGTTAACTCGGTTTTTAGCAATCACCTTCTTGCCAGCACTTGCACTCAAAGCAACGGCAATTTCTTCGCATGCAACGTGGTCAAGTGGCTCCACAGATTCAACAACCAAATGGAGTTCTCCTCTATATTCATGGATCAGGTCTGCATACTGATTACACACTTCATTAAAACACCTCATGCGGTTATGATGCACCAGAAGATATAAGAACCTAGCGACTGTCTCTCTTATATTCTGCCCATCAAGCAACAACTGCAAGAGATCTATCTTCACCCTAGAAGGTGAGGCCGAACTGAATAATAACGTCTTATGAAGCTGGTCATTAGCGATCAAGCCTTTCAAAATGAGCATGTCATCAAGAACTTCTTGAACTGATCCATTCTTCAGAGCAACCGCGAATAAGGCAGCTGCATAACGTTTTGCTATATATTTCTTGCTTAACAATTTGTGTCCTTGCATTGTTATCTAGAAATATTTCTATCATGAATTTATCTATGGCACAATAGAGTTAGTTCGTTGCTATAATCTCAATCCCTTTATCCATTTTCATCGCCTTTTTATTTTGAGTGGTCATAATACTATTTAAAACATTTAAAGCAGATCGACTCAATTTTACATTGACTTGTTGCAACTTAAAGTTCATCATCAATTTCAGTTAATCTCAACAGAACTGATGGCGCTTATGGAAAAATCATTAAAGACCCTCATCCGCAGCTATGTTAAATACGCACGCACTCATAACTACGATGCCATATCCAACTTATACAAACTCCCCACCGTTTTAAAAGGGGTGGATGGCAACTACCTGTGCTTACATGAACAAGAACAATTAAACAATTATATCAAGGATAAATTCTCATCCCCGGCCAAAGACAGTGGCAAAAAAATCGCCCTGGAATATATAGGATGCATTGGTGAGCACTTCTCTCTGTTAAAAGAAAAACGCTCCGTCAAAAACATAACAAAAGCAATTCAGAGCGAGATTATAATAAAAGAAATCGCCGGCAGATTCTGGATTATCGGGGAAAGCAGAGTCAATTAAGCTTAGGCCAACACCTTGCCACAGGCCGCAGCAAAAGCATCTATCATTTCATAACTGTGCAACGGCGATAGAGTTATACGCAACCTTTCCTTGCCACGCGGAACGGTAGGGAAGTTGATGTGCTGCACATAGATTCCGAACTCTTGCAAAAGCCGCTCTGAAGCCTGCTTCGCTTTAAATGGGTCACCTATAATCAATGGCAGAATATGGGTTGGATTATCCAAGCAATTTATACCCCTTTTCGCCAGCTGTTCACGCAGGTATACCACCTTCTGCTTTAATTCTAATCTCTCTTTATCGCTTTTTCGCAGGTGCTTAATGCTGGCCAGAGCGCCAGACGTGACCCCAGGCGGTAAAGCCGTGGTGAATATGAACCCAGGCGCATAACTGCGAATTGCATCAATAATAACATTATCCCCAGCGATATATCCACCCATGGCGCCATAGGCCTTGGCAAGCGTGCCCTGTATTATGTCTATTTCCTCCATGCACCCTAAAGACTCTGCTATCCCTGCACCACCTTCCCCATATATACCAACTGAGTGAACTTCATCTATATAGGTCAAGGCATTGTATTTCTTAGCTAGGTCTATTATGCAACGCACTGGGGAGATATCCCCTATCATGGAATATACCGATTCGAAAACTATCAGTTTAAGGCGTTCTAATGGCTGCTGCTTTAACAACTCTTCTAAATGCTTCACATCGTTATGGCGGAACACATGCTTCTCAGCTCTTCCGTCCACAATTCCATGGATCATAGATGCATGATTGGCTTCATCAGAAAATATAACTAAATCTGGTAATATTTTAGAGATAGTGGATAGGGTTGCTTGGTTGGCAACATAACCTGAAGTAAAAACTAATGCTCGTTCTTTCCTGTGAAGGCTAGCCAGCTCTTGCTCTAGCTCCAGTAATGGCTGATTGCTGCCAGAAATATTTCTTGTTCCACCTGCACCAACTCCCATTGCCTTAGTCGCCGCTATCGCAGCTTCAATAACCACAGGGTGATGACTCATCCCTAGATAATCATTACTACACCAGACAACAATTTCTTTCTGAAGATGGGAATGGTAAGCTTTTGGGGCCTGATCTGGAAGATATTGCAAGTGATTAAAGACTCTATATCTCCCTTCATTTCGCAAGCACTCAACAGCCTTGCTGAAAACTTCTGAATACACTTATCTCGACCCCAAAAACGACGCGAACGCGCCTTATTATTTACTAACTGTAACTTTAGCAACTGATCCAGCAACTAAACGTATAGCTACAAACACTAGGGTTGCTGCATAGGCAAAGCATGGATCAACCAATAGAACCATAGCATGGTCATGAACAACAGCACCAGAAGCAATGCCCACAGAAGAAAGAGCTAACAAAGCAGCGTTATAAAGATTTTGCTTGAATAAATTGCTGCTAGTAGCAATATTTACCAAAACCATCAATGCAATAACTGCTAATGGCGCAACGTGCATTATGCTGAAAAAACTTTCTATCATTTGGATTATCTCCTTAATTTATTTTAATTAATCAACCTCGGTTACACCCTTTGCACGGGCAAATAAACACTGACGTTGATCTTACAATAATTCGACTATAGCCTATCTCGTTTAATTTGCAACAAATAATGCCGCACTTATTAAGAACCCTAAGAAGGAATGTTCTACGTGGAACATTTTATGATAATAAGAATCTTGCTATTGCGACTGTTTTTTGCAACAATTATCACTATTCACATAACCATTCCTTGCCATGAGATTATTAAAAACCTCTATATTACCCAAAGTGTATGCGGCCTTTTCTTTGATGATATTGGCCTCCCCTAATCTTCTGCCCAGCCTGTTAATAGGCCTAGGGATAAATGGGATAAATGGAATAGCCAATAACAAAAGCCATCCTAAATTTAATGCAGCCTTGTTATTATGGCTCGCATTTATGCTGAGTGCTTTAATAAGTTCAATTGGCTCAGCGGCGCCATTAATAACCATAACCGAATGGAGCCGCATTGCAGGGATGGCAGCTTGCGGATATTTCGCTGTCACATGGGCCATTCAGAGCAACAATATTGATTGGAAGAATTTATCTTCTAATTTCAAGAATGGATGGCTGATTACAATATGTCTTTTTGCAGCCGAGTTCATCAGTGATGGCAAATTAAGCGGTTCCCTCATAAACACCGACCTAAACTTCTTCAACAAGGGGGCATGCTCTATAGCCGTAGGTTTATGGCTATGCCTTTTCTCTATAGAGTTTGGAAGCGCCTTCATTAAGGGCAGAAGATGGGCCGCTTTGGTTTATCTGGCAACAACCTTCTTAATATGCAACATGGAATCAGAAGCAGCGATAGTTGGCTTGATTGCTAGCACAACAATATTTCTTATCACCAGGCTCTATCCCTCTTTTTACAAACCATTGGCCGCCCTATTTGCAGCAGGGCTTCTGACTCTACCCATTATCATATACTTCTACACCTTTAATCATATAGAAGCCATACCATATGAATTAAAGCATTCATGGGATCACCGCATATATATTGCCTTCAATACAATATTCTTATACCTTGAAAAACCGCTGCTAGGCTGGGGTTTTGGCATGAGCAAAGGTTTGCACAGCATGCAACAAGGATATATCGTGATGGCAGAGGTCGGTAGCGCTCCACATGCTATATTTAACTATCACCCGCACAACAGCTCTCTACAGGTTTTACTTGAAACGGGGTTGATGGGCCTGATTTTATATAGCGCCGCCTGGGCTGCCACAATATTTTTCATAGGAAAATCTAATAAAATATCCGCCGCCTTAAAACCATATATTTACGCAACTTACTGCTGCTATATCGCCATAAGCCAATTGAATTTCAGCGCTTGGGCATCTTGGTGGATCTCCCTTGCCTTGCTTCATGCAATTGCCGCCGCCTCACTTAATCGATCCCATCCTGAGAGCTGAATATTAAGATTAAATAGATGAGCCCCATTTCATTGATAAAATCTTTATATGTTAATTATTGACTGCGTCTGCAAGGCGTGATATCCGGTTAATAGTAGCGGTGTTCCCAGTAACCATCGCTTTTTCAGAACCATTTATCAATAGGTAGTCACCATGACAAGTATAAAAATCATAGTCCTAGGCCTTGTAATTTCTTTATTCTCCTTCACTTCTTCGCCATCCGCGCAAAGCGCCTCTGATGCTGGCTTGAGCGCTAGGGGTAGAAAATAATGCATATTTATATATAAAAACCTTACCTTCCTACTTGCAATCGCATTAAGGTTATGTTAAGGTGCGGACCTTAATTTAGTCTTAATATGCGGCAAAATTATGTATTTAATTCTAGCTCTTTCAGTATTAGTCCTCTATTGCCTTGCTTCTGCAGCAATAGCTTGGCGCAATCGCAAGGTTGGCGATCAATCATTCAGGGATTATGCCGTTGGTTATTCTTCCATCAGCACTCCCGTGTTGATTTCTGGCATTATGGCTGCGTCACTTGGCGAAGGCAGCACCATTGACAACGCTGCAGATCTTTTTGCCATTGGCCTGCCATTTGCAATAATCCAATGCTTGCAGCCAATTTCGTGGTGGATTTCATCCAAAATCTTCCCACGCAAGATTTAAACTTTGAAGGATTGCCTTTCGATCAGCCAGGCGATGCAGCATTTTTATGGCAATGGCGCAAGGTGGATCACGACAATTATTACCATGTTTATGGATCTTAGCATTGTGATCGCGCAAATGATCGCCGTTAGTTACGTTTTAAGCAACTTCTTGACTATCCCAGCCAACCTATCTTTGATCGTTTCATTTGCAATGATCATGGGTTTCTCCTTGATGGGCGGCATCCGCACTATCGCGCAAACCGGTGCCTTGCAATTCACCTTATTCTTTGTGCTGTTCCCCATTTCTTATGCCTTGATCACCCATAAATATGGCGGGTTGCAAAGCTTAAGCGCGCATATTATAGATTGGAACTTCAGAAAAGAACCTATCCAAACAAGCACTTTAATCTGTTGGGGAATCTTTTCGCTTTTGCCAGAATGCAGCAGTTCCTTTGTGCAGAAATGCTTGATCGCCAAAAACAGAAGCCAATTGGAAAAGTCGTTAAGATTGGTTGGGCAAATATATATACCAATCATGCTGTCGCTGTGGATCATTGCCTGTATGGTCAAGGTGATTGCACCTGGCATCAACCCCAGCACCACTTTGCTTTATTATATTAACAACATCTGCCCATTGGCTTTAAGAATAGTTCTGTCAGTTAGCTTGATAGCCATTATTATGGGAATGAGTGATGGGTTCCTCCACGCCTGCAGCGTTATTTTCGCCAATGATGTGGTGAAGGTGCTGCGCCCTGAAACTTCGGAAAAAGCATTGTTAGGCTGCGCTAAGGTAGCCATTGTTGCATTGTGTAGTGCTGCATTTTTCTTTGCTTCATTTTCTGGTAGCATTATTAACATAATTTTAGGAGCGGACAGCATTTGGGCGCCAATAATACTGGTTCCTCTTTGCGCAGGATTCAGCGGCTTTGCCAGCGACAAGCGCTCTTTCTTTGCATCAACAGCCCTTGCTGGGATTGCAATAATTGTGGGTTATTGCAGTGGCCTTTCCTCGATTGCGGTTCTGATCACTGCACTGCTTGCCAGTTTTATCGGGTTCTTTGGCGCTCAAGTTGTTATAAAGAAAGCTCCGCCTTCTTATTATATTGCTGAAGCCAGGGCTTTTTTATACGGATTGTTTAGTAATATAAAAACTCAGATAATTGTGACAAAGGCAAAAATATTGCGCGATCTTTTCCCTCAGGAGGCCCAAATTTTAATCGGGCAAAGGCAGATATATCCTAAGTTTTGCATCTCGATGTTAATCCTATTCTTCATATATGCGATGCTGATGGGGCATGGGTTATATTACCAAATCATGGGGGTAGTGCTGAGTATTGGCTATCTCGTCGCGGCTCTTTTGATGGCTAAAGACAGCGTGTTTCATTCAAACAACAAGATTTTCTATGGCTTTTGGTATGGCGTTTTGATTATCTGGCCCGCAGTTTCAAGTTACGGCTTGCTCAGCGATAACAGTATATTAACGCTCCTTTCTGCCTTATCTTTGTTTGCTTTAATGGCCTTCACCAACGCCATAACTTACCTCTTTTCAATTGTTACAGGGTTTGCCATAAGCACCTTTATATATAAAATTGGAATTGGCGGCCAGATTTCGTCAGCTTATTATTTAGTCGGCTTTGCCAACTTAATGATTGGATATTTCTTCCTCCGCCCGCAGGAACAGCTGGCAAAAGAAGGTATAAAATCGGTGATCCAGGGCAAGAAATTAGAACTGATCAACGATGATTTAAATGAATTCATAAGCTTTTTTGGCGATGTAATCAAGGCGACAAAAACCGCAGATGGCACTGTTAATATGTTGCTTGACAGCATGAAAAACAGCCTCAGCAATCTTCCACAGCAACGATTAAACATATTAAGTTGTGTGCAAGATGCGGTGGCAATATATGCGGGCTCGAGGAAACATATTCTTGCTAAAATATATGTCGATATAGACGAAAGCCTGGAGGCATCCGGCGCCGCTGATTACCTACCCCAGGTGATTCTCAACCTGGTAAAAAACAGCTTTTTGCATGGTGGAAATTCGGTCATGCTGCAGGTGAGAATATATAACCAAGGCCACAATCTGATCATTGAAGACAATGGCGTTGGCATTCCACAGGCATATAAACCATTCATATTTGACTGCTTTTTCACCAAGGGTTCAGAAGGAAGTGGTATCGGCCTTTCTTTCTGCAGATCAGCTTTAGAAGGTATGAACGCTGCAATATTTTGCGAATCACAAACTGGTGAAGGCAGCTATACCCGCTTCACCATAACCTTGCCAGAAGCACCTTCTATGGCTGGATATATGCAAAAGCACCCGGCAGATTTAACTCCTATTATGTGATTACATCTTTAAATCCCCTCTTGCCATTAAGTAAAATGACCAATATGCTGAAGAAAAATACGTATATAAAACGGCTATGTTCATCACATTTGAAGGCGGAGAGGGGGTTGGTAAATCCACCCAGATAGCATTGCTAACGCAATATCTGCAACAACAGGGCAAGCAAGTGGTTTCCACCAGAGAACCAGGCGGCACGGATATTGCTAATAAATTGCGCGCTATTATGCTGAGTGAAGAAGAATTGCAAGACTCACTGCTTGAATATACTCTTATGGCCGCTGCAAGAAGAGACCATCTGATGAAGGTGATCAACCCATCATTGGCTTCCGGAAAATGGGTGTTATGCGACAGGTTTTATGACTCTTCCATAGTCTATCAAGGCCTGGTCAAGCAACTTGACCTCACCTTGATGCAGAAGATACATGATATATTAAGCGGCGGCTTGCTGCCTGACTTAACCATATTAATCGACCTGGATCCAGAGTCTGCCCAACTTCGTATTGGCTCTAGGGAGGGAGATTTAACCCATTATGATAAGAAAAACCTCGACTTCCACCACAAGATCCGTAACGGATTTTTGCACCTAGCTGAAAAGCATTCAAATAGAATCAAAACAATTTCAGCTATAGGCACTAAGGAAGAGGTGCACCTAAGAGTTATCAAACTCTTAGAGCACCGTTAACTGCAATCACATCTCCGTTGATATAACTAGATTCATCAGCAGCTAGGAATACTATTGTTCTGGCTATTTCAGCAGCATCCCCTAACCTTCCAGTTGGAACTTTTGCCACAATTTTCTCAAGAACTTCTGGTGGCATGGCAGCAACCATTTCAGTGCCAACATATCCAGGTGCTACAGCATTAGCAGTGATGCCTGCCCTAGCCCCTTCCAGGGCTAGAGTTTTCGTTAGCCCTTCGATCCCAGCTTTAGCCGCAGCATAGTTAACCTGGCCAGCTGCGCCATGGGCATTGATCGAGCTGATGCTTATAATCCGGCCAAACTTCGATTCTCTCATTTTCTCTATCACTGAACGAGACATATAAAACACTGAACTCAAATTGGTTTTAATCACCATATCCCAACTTTCAACGGGCATCTTATGGCACATAGAATCTCTGGTTATCCCTGCATTATTGACCAGCACTTCTATATTTCCGCCCAGGTGAGCTTCAACCAAAGCAACACCACTTGTGCATGCTTTAAAATCTGACACATCCCATTTGAAGGATTTAATCCCGGTTTCACTTTCGAATTCCTGGGCTGCTTTATCATTGCCAGCATAAACCACCGCAACATTATATCCTGCAGCCTTTAAAGCCACAGCGGCAGCCTTTCCTATTCCACGAGTTCCACCTGTTACTAATGCTCTTCTTACCATTTTATTCTCCTAAATTAACGTTCTATACACATCGCCATTCCCATGCCGCCACCTATACATAATGTGGCTAAGCCTTTACCAGCCTTACGTTTTGCCATTTCATGCAATAACGTCACTAATATCCTAGCGCCAGAGGCCCCTATTGGATGGCCCAATGCAATGGCTCCACCATTGACATTAAGACGATCTTCCTTCCATCCCATGTCGCGGCCAACACACACTGATTGGGCGGCGAAAGCCTCGTTGGCTTCGATTAGATCCACTTCATCTATATTCCACTTCGCTTCAGCCAAAGCCTTGCGTGAAGCTGAGATTGGGCCAACCCCCATTATGCTGGGTTCCACGCCTGTGGTGGTATAGCTAACTATGCGCCCCAGTATAGGCAACCCTCTCTTCTTCGCCTGGGCCTCAGTCATTAACATCACCACAGCAGCACCATCATTTATGCCAGATGCATTGCCCGCCGTGACAGTTCCGTCTTTTTTAAAGGCGGGGCGTAATTTGCTCAAGGCCTCAGGCGTAACCCCATCCCTAATAAACTCATCCTCTAAGAAAATAACATCACCCTTGCGAGTGCTGATGGTTATGGGAACAATTTCATCTTTAAACCGCCCACTTTTCTTAGCAGCTTCAGCTTTGTTTTGAGAATAAGCAGAGAAGGCATCTTGCTCTTCCCTAGAAACTTTGAATCTCTCTGCAATATTCTCAGCAGTCAACCCCATATGTAAACTAGAAAAGGCATCAGTGAGACCATCTTTAATCATCAAATCTTCCGCCGCAACATTGCCCATCTTTGCTGCACTGCGGATATTAATTCCATGAGGGGATTGGCTCATGCTTTCATGTCCACCGGCGATAACGATGCTGGATCTGCCCAATTTAATGGCGTCGCACCCTGAAGCCACACTCATTAATCCTGAGCCACAAACTTTATTAACAGACCAAGCTGGCACTTCAACGGGAATTCCTGCAGCTATTGAAGCTTGTCTTGCAGCATTCTGCCCGCAACCACCGCTTAGGACATGCCCCATTATAACTTCTGAAACATCTGCTGCTGCCACACCAGTGTGCTGCAGAGCATGCTCAATAAGCGGCTTGCTTAATTCATGCACAGGAAGGCTGGAAAGCGCCCCCATAAACGAACCAATAGCAGTTCTGAAGGCGGCAACAATCACAATATCATTATCCATTGTCAAATCTCATAAGCTTAATATTATCGTTATTTATTATCACACCTTTCGGTAATAAATCCAACAATATATTTCATTTAAGCTTCATAAAAACGAATGCAACAACCCTTTAACATCATTGGAGATGGCATATATCATCAAAAGAATTAGTATCGAAAATCCTGCCTTATAGGCATATCCAAGTATCTCGGCATTGATAGGGCTCCCTATCAGGGCTTCAATTCCATAGAACAACAGATGGCCACCATCTAATAATGGAATAGGAAATAAGTTCACCATCCCCAAATTGATAGAGATCATCACTATGAACATCAACAGGCTGGATGCCCCCTTCTCCATGCTTTTAGCCGAATATTGGGCTATCTTTATCGGCCCCCCCATCTCGCTTGATGATCTTTCACCGAGTATCATCTGGCCAATGCCGCGCAGCATCATGCTGCTGATCTCATAAGTTTGTTGTAATGAATGTTTTCCTGCTTGCAACAGAGATAGTTTTTTAACCTCAATATCATTAGCAACTATCCCTATAACAAAAGTTTTAACTTGCTGGCCCAATCCATCATCAACTTCTTTAGCTTCTGGCCTTAAGGTGACATCAATATGATTCTCTCCTCGCAACACCTTTAAGTTCATCGGGTCACCAAGACTTATAGACATTCTAGCTTTTAAATCCATAAAGCTATCTATCTTCTGGCCATCCACTTCGTTTATGATATCACCCGCCTTAAGACCAGCCACAGCCGCCGGGCTTTCTGCAACCACCTCACCTATTTTAGGAGACACAACCACCATGCCGTAATAATAAGAGGTTCCTAACATAATTAATATCGCTAACAGATAATTGGCTGCTGGCCCTGCAGCAATGATTATCGCCTTCTGCCATAATTTCTTATGATGAAATGAACCGTTGCGTTCTTTCTTGCTCATCTTTGACAACAGTTTCTGATCAGGGGCGCTGGCAGGATTTGCATCCCCGTGCATCTTTATATATCCACCCAGGGGTATGTAGCATATCTTCCATTGGGTGCCATGCCTATCCATCCATTTAAAAATCGGTTTACCAAAGCCTATGGAAAATTGCTCTACCTTCACTCCAAATAATCTGGCAAAATAAAAATGCCCAAATTCGTGCACGAACACCACAACGGTGATAACCAGAACAAAGGCCAATGCCCCCTGTCCAAAACTCAAAATATGTTCCATGCCACCTAATCCTAATAACTATATTGTTGCACGATATCCTATGCTCAGCAAAGTTGCAATAGCCGAAAAATTATCTCCACCTTGCCAGCACCTTATTCCGACATATCCGGCAATGTGTCTAAATTAGAAAACCCAGTGGTTGCTGTGTTAAAGTGCAGGCTAACCGTGCCGGTTGGGCCGTTACGTTGCTTAGCGATAATCACTTCAGCGATATTACGCATTTTTTCTATGTTATCTTCCCACTCTCGGTGCTTCTCTCCCTCTTCTGGAACTTCTCTTTCCAGGTAATATTCTGCGCGATAGATAAACATCACCACGTCTGCATCTTGTTCAATATTACCACTTTCCCTTAAATCAGAAAGTAATGGTCTTTTATTTTCCCTACTTTCCACCGCCCGTGACAATTGAGAAAGGGCAATAACAGGAATGTTCAATTCTTTGGCAATTGCTTTCAGGCCCTGCGTTATTTCACCCACCTCTTGCACACGATTGGTGTTTGTTCCAATCTGGCTGCCGCGCAACAGTTGCAGATAATCCACGATTATAAGGCCTACGTTATGCACCCTTTTAAGCCTTCTTGCCCTTGTGCGCAAGGCGGATATTGTTATAGCTGGGGTGTCATCTATAAAAAACGGTATGTCATTTATCTTGCGACACTCTTCAGAAAGCTTGATAAATTCATCTTTATTGACCATTCCGTTGCGGATCTTGCTACCATCTATACCAGTTTTAATAGCCAGTATCCTGTTAGTAAGCTGATCTGCTGACATCTCTAAAGAAAACACAGCCACTGATGGCATCTTCGCACTTTTATCTTTAGGCTTGTGCTTAAAGAAATGCTCAGAAGCATTGAGTGCTATGTTAACAGCCAACGATGTTTTTCCCATAGACGGCCTGGCGGCTAGAATAAGCAAATCAGACCCCTGCAATCCACCCAATATCTTATCCAGATGAGTATAACCTGAAGTCACACCATTAACCTTGCCACCTCTTTTCTTCAGCTCGTTGATGTTGTTTAACGAGGATAATAAAGAATCCCTGATGGATACAAGGTTTGATTCTGAATTGCCGCTAGAAGCCAAATTAAACAGATTTTGCTCTGTCGCTTCAATCATCTCGTTTGCAGAAACATTAAAATCTTCAAAATAAGCTAGGCTGAGTGTTTCTTCTGCCAGTGATATCAGGCCTCGCCGCATGGCTAGGTCATATATTATTTTAGCCAAACTTTCCACCGAGGTGATCGCTGATGCGGCAGTGGAAAGATTAATTAAATATTCGTAACTCTCTATTCCCGAATCCTGCAATATTTGCTCGGCATTGAAATAGTTTTTTAAGGTTATCGGGTTAGCCACCATCCCTCTTTCCTGAAATCTTAAAATGGCCTCATATATTTTTTTATGCAGTGGCACATAAAAATGATCCGCAATAAGAAGGTCTGAAACTCTGTTTATATATTCATTATTTATAAGAAAGCTTCCTAATATAGACTGCTCAGCCTTACTGTTATAAGGAGCTTCTTTAATGCTCTCAGTTGCTGCGTCAATGTTAACTAGTTCCTTCATATTTGCGAACACTATCTATGGTGTGAAAAACATTATCTATTTTGGTTTCGGGCAATATACCATGACCCAAGTTAAAAATTAACCTGTTTCCGCCAAGACCATTCATTATTTCTTTTACAGAATCATTTATCTGATCATCAGCATATGCCAAAACCATATTATCCATATTGCCCTGTAAAGCAATAACTGATTGTAAATTATTTTTTGCCCAAGTGACAGGGATATTTTGATCAACCGCCAGAACGTCAACTCCTGACTTTTTTGCGTAATCAACATACATCAAACCGGCCCCTCTTGGGAATCCTATTATTGGAATGTTTGGGTATTTTGCTTTTATTGCTGAGGTTATTTGCTTTGTTGGGTTAATAATCATCCGCTCAAAATCTCTGTGGGGAACGGCCCCTGCCCATGAATCAAACAGCTTAACCACTTCAGCCCCAGCTTCTATTTGCCCTGATAAATATAAGATTGTGCTATCTACCAGTTGTTGCACAATTCTGTCCCACTCAGATGGGTTGCTTAGATAAAAAGACCTGACTTTTTGAAAGTTTTTACTAATGGTTCCTTCGATCATATAACACATAACTGTCCATGGTGATCCTGCAAACCCTATCATAGCAACGTCTTTTTGCTTAATTTCAGCTGCCACTAGCGATATCGATTTATTTATCTTCGCGTATATCTCCAACTGTCTGTCCATGGATATATCCAGTGCTTCTTTCACCGGTGTGATAACCGGGCCAATTGATTCAACAAATTTAACATCCACTCCCATGGCATATGGAACCATGAGTATATCAGAAAAGATAATAGCTCCGTTTAAATCAAATCTTTTTAGAGGTTGTAAAGTGACCTCTGCGGCTGCTTCACTGTTTAAAACAAATTGAATAAAGTCTTTCTGTTGTTGTCTTATTTTTCTATATTCCGGCAAATATCTTCCTGCCTGACGCATAAACCAGATGGGGGTCTTTTGAACGGGCTCACCTTTTGCCACAGAGATCAAACTTTTTAACAACATATATAATAACCTTTATTTATATTATTTCTTTTTATTGTTTTATATATAGGAGCGTGAAATTGTTAATTAACAAGATATAACATCTAATAGTATAGTTTTTAACAAAAATATACTATATAGCAAAAAATGTTAATAACTATGTTAATTATTTTTCTAAATGGTGAATAATTAAGGGGTTTGATGCTTATTAACACATATCAATATATTGTTTACAAGTGGGTTTAATTGATTCATACTAACAATTAAACAATCTTCTTAATTTTGCTATTAACATGTTAATTTATCAAAGAAAACTTTGAGTGTTATTGTGCATAAAATGGATGAATTAGTTGTTAACATAGTTATTAACAATTAATAGACGGGCAATGAACAATATAATGTTTATTCAGATTGTCGCTTTTAAAATATATTAACTTTGAACATATGAAACTAGGAATAATATTTTTGAGTATTATAATTCAACTTAATTCTACATTTTGTTTAGCCGAAGAACAACCATGTTACTCTAATATGCAAGAAGTATTGAAGTGCTTTATTGATCGCCAAGACGATGTCTATCAATACAGACTATTAGGTGAACAACATAGTGCCGTTATTAAAAAGACCTATATTTTAGATTCACAAAGATGGCCTGTAACCAATGACTCAGGAATTAACAGTACAATTTGGCAGCATCGGTTAACTATTTTTATACCTCCTGAAGTAACGATCAACAAGGCCTTGCTGTATGTAGGGGGTGGTTATAACACAAATAACCAAGGAAAAGCAGAATTTAGCATTCCGAAAGAAACTTTAGATTTTTCTCAAATTGCTATCACCAATAAAGCTCCTATAATATTACTCGAAGATGTACCTAACCAGTATTTGCTTATCAACTCAATAGCTAGAAAGGAAGATCAAATCTTAGCATATAGTTATAAAAAAGTAATGGAAGATCCTTTACACAACGCTTATTTGGCAGGTCACCTGCCGATGGCTAAATCAATAGTTAAAGCTATGGATGCCGCAATAGAAATTCTCAAGGAAGATAAATTAAATATTGAAAGCTTTATGCTAGTAGGTCTTTCTAAAAGAGGATGGGCAGTATGGCTTGCCTCCCTTTCAGATGAAAGAGTTTCAGCAATAATCCCAGGAATAATTGATATCTTAAATGTGCAGGAAAATATTAACCATATCTGTAATTCATATAAAAATCATTGCCCACCCGCCTTGAAAGACTATGCTGCGGAAGGCATTATCGAAAGAATTAATTCACAAGCTTTTACCAAACTTATGGATATAGAAGACCCTTTAAGTTACATGAATATGTCGGAGTATAGAAAGCAAGCTTCTATCCCTAAATATATTATTAATACCAGTGGGGATGATTTCTACACCCCTGATTCATCAAGATTTTATTTTCAAAACCTAAAAGGAACCAATTATATTAGGTATCTACCCAAAGCAATGCATTATTTGGCTGGTAACCCGATTAGTGATTATCTGAATAACATGGAATTATTAAATCAAGCGGTAAGTAATTATTTTTATTTTCATATCCATAACACTATCTTGCCTCAAATTAAATGGAAATTGTCTAGAGATAAAATTGATATAGATAGTGATTTAAAACCAGAGAAGGCAATCCTTTGGACTGCTTATAATGATGATGAAAGAGATTTCAGATATATAAATTCTCATTCAAAATATCACTTGGGGATGAAGATTTTGTTAATTAAATTAGCAGAGTTACTACATACTAATCTTGATGTATGTGATACTTGTTTTAAAGAGCAGAACATTGAGTTTGATTGTGCGGATAATAATCATTGTCATATAGAAGCTCACCTCCCCATGCCAGAAAAAGGATGGCAAGCATCTTTTGTCGAGTTATTTTATAATGTAGATGGAAGGGAGTTCATCATCACCACCGAGGTAAACGTCTCTCCGGATACCTATTATTAAAATTGAAAGGGTTTAAACAGTAGATTTAGCTTACCTAATGCGTTATGAATACGTATAAGGATTATTCTTGCCACAAGCGACTCAATATAGTACTATACAGGGGCGGGCGCCCTGTTTTCCCCTCCCTTCTTCCCCTATGGGGCGCACCGTATGGTTTTGTGCAGTATAAGGTTTTTTTCATGACATCGACAGATTTCGGCTTTCAAAAGGTGCCACAAGAACAAAAAGAAGCTATGGTGCAAAAGGTTTTCTCAGACGTGGCTTCAAGTTATGATGTGATGAATGACTTGATGAGCTTAGGGATGCATCATGCATGGAAGAACGATTTGGTGAATGAACTGCGCCCAGGCAACAGTCTGCTCGACATAGCGGGGGGCACAGGCGATATAGCTCGCAGATTTGTTCAGGGTGGTGAGCGCACAGCTGTTATATGCGATTTGAATCAAGAAATGCTTGAAGCTGGGCAGAAAAGGATTATAGATGATAATTTCTTGTGGCGAGACCAACTAACATGGCGGCATGGGAATGCTGAGGAATTGCCTTTTGCTGATGATTCATTTGACCTATGCACTATATCTTTTGGGATCAGGAATGTAACCAATATCGATAAGGCATTGAGGGAAGCGCGCAGGGTGTTGAAAGTGGGGGGTAAGTTTGTTTGCTTAGAATTTTCAGATGTGTCTAATCCAATCATAGCTAAAGTCTATGACATATACTCTTTAAAATGGATTCCAACATTAGGTGGCATAGTTGCTGATGATAAAGATGCCTATAAATATCTGGTGGAAAGCATCAGAAAATTCCCCAATGCCAAGGTGTTCGCCAATATGATGGAAGAAGCCGGGTTTAAGTCGGTATGGTTTGCAAAGAAAACCTTTGGGGTTGTTGCTATCCACACAGGATATAAGATATAGCGGCACTGCCCGTCTATTGGAACTGCACCGGAACAGTTGGTAAATGTTTATTCAGCAGGGTGAGCACTTCTTCTGTGATATCGTGGGATTTTTCGCTGTGGATAAGCATGCGTTTGTGGAAGACGATGGTGTATTTATTGCGTGCAACGATTTCTTGGATGATTGTGGAAAGGCTCTCTTCGATTTTATTCGTTGCTTTGGAGAAAGATTCATTTAAAGAATTGCGCTGAGAACGATAGGTGTTATTCAACTGATGAAATTCCTCGGTGTTAGCACGCATTTTTGTTTCACAAACTTCTTTAGATAGTTCAGAACAGGTTTTTTCTAACTCGTCTCTTTGTTTTGTAAGAGATTTTTCCTTATTCTGGGCCTCATGAAAAAATGATTGACGCTTTGCCTCGATTCTTTTTTCTATATCAGTAAAAGCCTTTGATTGTTGTATGACATACTCATAGTCTAAAGTTGCATACTTTAAACCAGAGTCATCAGCATTGGCGATGCTAACGCCAAACACAATAAACAATAATAGGCTTAACACTCTCATATATTAAAACTGTGTTCCAAGTTGTACTCTGAATCTTTGCACTTCATCATATGGTTTCTTTCTGAAAGGAATACCATAATCTAATCTGATTGTGGCCATTCTGGATTTCCATATAACGCCAACACCATAAGACCCACGGATATAGTTATCCTTGTTAATGTTAGGGTAAGGAGTTGGAACTCCGAATAAAGAACCCATGTCAACGAAAGTTGCGCCCTTGACCCCCAGATCAGCAGGCAGACCCACTGGGAAGTTAAGCTCAGCGGTTCCAATGTAATAGCTGGTTCCACCTAATGATGTGCCATCTGCTGTTTTAGAACGCGGGCCTATACCGGAAGCTTCAAAGCCACGGAATTGATCAGACCCAATAAAGTAACGATCGTTTAACCTAACTTCTTTCTTGCCCCAGCCATGGATGTTTCCAGCAGAAGCAAACAATCCAAGCACCACATCTTTTTTGTAGATTGGGAAGTAACGTCTTGCATCAACACCATGTTTCAAATAACGTGTGTTGCCACCAACGCCAGCATAATCTTGGCTGATTTGGATTCTATAACCGTTGGTAGGATCGCTTCTGTCATCCAGTCTGTCATAAGTGAAGGAATGACCAATCATCGATGTGGAATAACCACCAGGTTTTATATATTGAGCCACATCAGATGGCACCTTGCGAATATTATCACTTTTCAACATATAGTGCATATTATGAGACAGGTTTTCTGTTATCCTATATCCCAGACGCAGGTTTCCGCCAATCGATCTGCTGTGATAGTTATCCTGCTTAGTGCTGCCTTGGGTGCGACGGAACACATCAAATCCAGCTGACAGTGGCCTGTCCAAGAAATATGGCTCGGTGAAGCTGGCATCTATGTTCATTGTTCTTTCAGCGCGGCTAAGGTTTACATCAACCTCTTGCCCACGACCCAGGAAGTTCTTCTCTGAAACACCAATCTGACCGACTGGGCCATCTGAAGTGCTGTATCCAGCACCAAGATTAATGCTGCCGGTTGATTTTTCTTCCACATCAACTTCTATATCAACTTTATCATGCTGTTCTGTAGGGAGATTTTTAAAGTTCACATTATTGAAGAAGCCTAAAGAACGTATATTTTGTTGAGACCTAAGCAATTTAGTTTGATTATATGGATCACCTTCATTAATCGTGAATTCGCGTCTTATAACCTTATCTAAAGTTCGGGTGTTGTTTTTAATATCGATGCGGTTGATATAAAGTTTGCTACCCTCGCTGATTTTAAAAGTAACATCTGTTGTTTTTGCTTCACGATTTTTAGCCAAATCAAAATCCACATCAACAAAGGCATATCCATGATCACCAAGATAATTGGTTATGGTGTCAACGATATACTCTATTTCTGATATATTGAATGAAGCACCTTTTTTCAAGGTGATTAAAGAACGAACCGCATCCAGCTTCACTGCAGGGATTAAGCTGGTGACACCAACTTTATCATAGCTATAAAGCTCTCCCTCATGTATGGCGAAAGTTAGTATGAATGCATCCTGTTTTGGCGAAAGTTCGGTGTCAACAGAGGTAACAGAAAAGTCAGCAAAACCTTCACTCATATAAAAATGGCGCAGTTGCTCTTGATCATAAAGCAGGCGTGCATCATCATATATATCATCCGACGAGAAAAAGTTGTAAAATCTGTATTCCTTCGAGGCAATAACGCTAGACAACTTGCTGCTGCTGTATGCTTTATTACCAATGAAATTGATGCTTCTTATTTTAGATTGAGTTCCTTCATTGATCTCATAAACAAGATTAACTTTGTTGTTATCCAATTTTATGATTTTTGGCGATATCGTCACATTATAACGCCCCTTCTTTTGATATAATGATGACATTCGTTGCGCATCGGCAGACACAGCGCTGGAAGAATAAACAGAATGTTCGTTCAAACTGATTTCTTTTTTCAGGTCGGAATCACTTACTTTTTTATTTCCCTCGAAAGCTATTTTGCTCACTAGTGGGTTTTCCACAACCTTTATATTCACCACCGGTGCATTATAGCTTATCTTCACATCCGAAAAGAATCCGGTTTTATACAATGCCTTGATTGAGGCATCGGCCAAATTGGCATCATAAGTTCCATGAGGCTGAAGTTTCACATAGGATAATATCGACCCGGTTGAAATGCGACTGTTTCCAGCAACTTCTAATTTCGATATGCCAGCAGCATGAGCGATGATAGGCAGCAATGTGGTGAGAATAAATATTACTTTTCTGATCACGATTTGAATCCGGTTAAGTTTGTATATCGTATCGGATTATGGTGATGCGCGGATTAAATTGCAACAGCTTTTTAAAGTAAATGGTCTATTTATTCCGCTGCGCCTGTGGCCTATGTTTAAAAAATTAGCAAATATATAAAAGCGTCATAACATACCAGTGCTGAATACGTTGCTTTGTATTCTTGGGCGAATTATATAGGGATTGGTTTTGACAAAAATAACAACAAACGGAGGCGAAAGAGGAAGATGGTTGGGATGGCAGGATTCGAACCTGCGAATGGCGGCATCAAAAGCCGCTGCCTTACCACTTGGCGACATCCCAAAAACAGAACAATTGAATACAGGATTAACTGGAGTTTTGCAAGTATTTTTTTTGTTCCTGTAAAGTTATGCCTTCTTTTTATAACCCGCAGATGTTTGTCGCAGCAGATATAGCCCTGAAGTCAAGATCAAGGTATATCCTACATACGCACTGAAGGTTGGCACATCGCCAAAGAAGTAATAACCTAAAATAGCGCCGAATATTAATCTGCTGTAATCAAACGGAATCACCACAGACATCTCCGCCACCTTTAGAGATTGGAAATAACAAACCACATGCAAGAAATGCATAAGGGCGGACAGCAATATCAGCTCCACAAGTTGTGATGTTAACCCAATATCTTCTATCGATTGAACGCTGGTGACCCATGGAATTGTCACTCCGCCGACAGTGTTCCAGCTCCAGGTGCACAGGGCAGCCGGCATAGACACAAGCACGGAAATAACCGATATGTAAAACAGCTGCGTGCGGTTTGATTCTGTGGTTCCCAAGGCTTTTATTATGCTGCTGTTAGCCGTCCATAGCAACACTGCACCGAATAAAATAAGGTAGTGATAGTTAAAAGGAGGAGAGCTATGCGCTGAATCCATCCATGGGAAGTAAAGCCCGCCATCCCAGCCTATGAATTGATATGCTGTTAACAACATGCCAACAAAGCTTAATGCGATGGTGACGATTTTTGCCAGCGACAGCTGCTCTTTGAAATAAAGGGTGGCAACCAACATAACCAGGATAGGCTCCATCTTATTCATCGCTGTGGAGCTTGCCACATCAACATGGTTCAAGCCATACATAAACATTAATCCGCCTACCGTGCTCACCACCCCGCGCAACAGATGCAGCTTTAATCTTTTGGTTCTTATACAGTCTAGGCCGCCATAAAGTACCCAAGGCAGAATGCCCACTAAAACAGCAGATTTATATAGGAACACCACTTGATTAGAGTGGATGAACTTCATAACATATTTGTTGATAACATAAAGCATAGGTAATGCTAGAGAATGGATCAACATCAAGATGATACCGTATATATTCCTATATTGAGGCTGCGACATATTTATTCCTATGATTTTGTGTTATAGTGAAGAACTTGAAAAAAGAAAAGATGGCCGGACAGGATAAAGAAGAGGTGATAAAATTTTCAGGCTCAAAAAGCACGAAGCAAGTTCCCGCAAGCGTTAATTTGTTATATTCTATTGCAGCGACTGGGTGCTTGTCAACAATTACATGCAAGCCAGCTGAAAATAGCTCTGTTTGCCGATGCACACCGCACCACTCCCATGGAAGATTGATTTAGCAGAGGCTTGCGGCGTATAATTCTATTTATTATTATATCAACTAGGGTCAATATAGATCAGATTTGCTTGCCTGGTTAAAGGTCTATCAATCCATGGAACGTTGCAGCAGGGAATAGCTGATAACAAATGGCGAAGCGACAACGGTATAGAGGATAGCCATCCACCATAACCCGGAATTTATCATGCTGATAGATAGCATGGATAATATCATGAAAGAGCTGCACATAACAAAGCACTTGGCATATTGGATCATTTTATATCGGCGTTGATATTTGGCGCTGACTAATATAATCGAGGCTAACAAAGGCAAGGATAATATGAACAGGGGCCAAGTTATCCTTTGATTTAAAGTGGCGTAATAGTTCTTCTTATCCGAGAGGTTTGAAGGCATGTATTTTATTATTTCTGGCACTGTTAACTCCACTGGGCTGCGTGCCCTGTTGGCATAACTGGTTCGAGATTTTTTTATGTTAAATGTATACTTATCAAAAGCTAGCATAGATATTTTATTGGTGGTCGTGTTGGTCTCTTGCTGAATGCCGCGTGATAACTCAAACACCGGGCCAGCTTTGGTGGACCTAATGTTGCCATGGGGCGCTGATATAATTCGTTGCTTGCCATCTTCGCGTGCATCGCTAATGAATACACCGTTCAGACTGCCATCTTTGTTTTTGCTGTCCAAATAAACAGTCAATTTGCCTTGGGTGTTAAAAGTTTTCTCTTGCAGCAACAGGGTGGCATATTCATTTTGAAAGTAATCATTCATATCTTTGAATTTTGCATGGCTTATGGGCATCAGATAGATAGAATTAAATAAGTTAAATAATGTTATGACAGCCCCGACCGTGAAGACGGGGGTGATGATATTTCTGTTAGAAAGGCCGATGCTTTTCAAGATAACCAATTCTCGGTCTTGACGAATTTTATATATAGTGTATATCACCGCTAACAGATAGGTAATTGGCATCAAGAAAAACAACAATGATGGCAGCATCAGTGTTGCCACCTTCAGAAAGTCAATGAACCCGATCCCGCGTGTGACTATCAGGTCTAATATACGCATTGACTGGCTAAGCCACACAATGCCACTTATTATGGTGGTGATCACTATAAATGCCGAGAATAAAGATCTTACAGCATAACGGTTTAGGGTATGCATTGGGTGTCTCTCCGTTAAATTGCTGCTGTTGGGATGCGACCATTCACAAAATTGTCTACTAACTCATTGTTTGTATTGGCTAGCATGGATTTATCTCCTTGCCAAACAATCGTTCCGCCGTGGATCATCGCTATGTTATCGGCGACGATGTCAACGCATTTCATATCATGAGTGATGGTGATGGTGGTGGCTCCTAGTTTTTTGGATAAGCTGGCAATTAATGTCGAGATAACTGCTGCCATTATAGGGTCCAGCCCTGCGGTGGGTTCATCAAAGAATATTAGGCTTGGTTTTGTTGCGATGGCTCGGGCTAAAGCCGCCCTTTTTTGCATGCCGCCAGATAGTTCTGATGGGTATAGATTGGCCACTTCCGGCTTCAGGCCGACCAAAGCCAATTGCTCCACTGCATAAGCATGGGCCTCGCGTTTATCAATTTTGCTTCTGTGCATTAAGCTAAAGCAGATGTTTTCCCATATGGTTAAGCTGTCAAATAAGGCGCCGCCTTGGAAAAGCATGCCAAATTTATCCAGGAATTCCGAGCGCTGCGTGATGGGTGTGAAGGTGTAATCTTTATCATCAAGCATAACTTTACTCCCCTTGTCAGGGGGGATAAGGCCTATAATAGATTTTAGCAGGACGGATTTTCCGCTGCCAGAGCCGCCAATCACAGCCAAAGCGCTTCCTGCTTTAACCGTGAGATTGACGTCGTGCAGCACTTTGTTGCTACCAAAAGATTTGCTTAGATCTTGAATTATAACTTCTGGTGACATTTAGTACCTCAAAATAATAGTCCGGTAATGATATAGTTAGTTATCAAGATTAATATTGATGCGCTCACAACGGCGTTAGTAGTAGCCGAGCCAACCCCTTGCGCGCCACCTTTAGAATTATATCCATGATAACATCCCATGCAGGTGACTATTACTCCAAATGCAGCGGCTTTGATTAAGCCAGATCTGACATCGTTTGCTTGCAATATATCAAAGGTGTTATGCAGATAGGTATAGGGAGAGAAATTAAGTTTATACACTGCCACCAGATAACCACCAAATATGCCGATGATGTCAGCTATGATAACCAACAACGGCATCATTAAAAGCCCGGCAACTATGCGGGGAACCACTAGATATCGCAGAGGATCTGTGTTTAGGGTGGAAAGTGCGTCGATCTGCTCGGTCACACGCATGGTGCCGATTTCAGCGGCAATTGCTGCCCCCACTCTTCCTGCAAGCATTAGGCCGGCAAGAACTGGTCCTAATTCCCTAGTGACCGATAAGGCCACAATTGATGCAATCGAGCTTTCGGCATTGAATCGCGAAAAGCCGGTGTAACTTTGCAGTGCAAGCACGGCGCCAGTGAACACAGCTGTTAATCCAACCACGGGTAAAGACAGCAGCCCTATATCCATGAATTGGCGCAGTATCGATTTTAGGTAGAAAGGAGAAGACACCGAGCAGGCGACCTGCCATAAAAAGATGGCGAAGCGCCCGATAGCGCGTGTGAACTTTATAGTTATCTGTCCAATGGTGGCGAAAAAATTCATCTATTTTATATCTCAATAGTTATTTAAGGGATTTTAGATGTAAATTTTATCTTTGCAAGAGTTTATGAAAATAATCATATCTTCGAATACGGTTTTGCCTGCGTTTACTCTTTGGATCCGATCATTATCAAGACTTCAAAGTCGTTATGCAGCAGGGCGGAACCAAAGGCAGCGGATAAAGTATCTAGATAATCTTTAGATTCCAAGCTTTTTTTCCTGCTAACTAAGCAGTTGTTGTGCCCTATCCTGCGCAGATCTTCCAGTAAATCAGACAAATTGCTATATTGAGCCGTGTAAAGCTCGCTGCTAACGAGGGGGATGCTGAATCCAGCGCGCTGTAATAATCCAGGCGCCATTGCTGCGTTTATGCAGGGCATCACCCTTGCAAAAGCCCCGCCATAGAGCAATTGATCTGCCTGCAGGCACGCTTGGCGCAGCTGGTGAAATGTTTGCCCCCCTAAGATGGTAGCTATAAACAGGCCCTGTGGGCGCAAAGCGTTATAATATCTAGACAGAGCCCCGGGTAAATCATTAACCAGATGCAATGATAAGGTTGATATTATCAGGTCAAAGCTATCTGCTGCTAGGGGTATATCTTCCTCATCATAACTGTCTAGATTCGCTTTAACAACTGAAGATGAAATTTTGATGCTGCTTTCTTCCAGTGGGTTATATAAAAGCGCCCTATCGAATGATTTGCTGGAATCGTCTAGTATCTCTTGAGTTAATGTTTCGGCCAAGCTGTAAATAAATGGATCTCTGGCGATCTTTGAATTAAAGCGAGATAAATTATGTTTATAGCAGTGCCGATCAAATATGAGATGAACCATAGATTTACTTAATGGTGGATAGATGATATCAATCTAGTTTATAGTGCGAATAAAAACAAGAAGCAGTATGAAGTTCCTATCCAAAATAATTGAGCTGCTATTTCCTGCGGTGTGTTCAGGATGCCAGGCTCCATTGTTGGATAGCAATGGGTTGTGTTATCAATGTTGGTCTCAACTCAGTTTTTTCTCGCCGCCATGGTGTGGGAAGTGTGGCGCCCCGGGGGACCCCAGGATATTGACTTATTCATGCCAAGGCTGCATCCATCATCGGCGTGCTTATGACAAGCTGCGCACCGGAATAAAGATGGATGATCTGAGTAAGGAATTAATTCATCAATTTAAATATTATGATAAAACTATTTTAGCCCCTCTTTTGGTGAGGTTGGCGCAGCGCAGCGCTGCTGAATTTGCAGATGCTGATATCATTGCGCCAGTGCCAATTCATCGGAACAAGCTGCGGCAACGGAAATATAATCAAGCGGCATTGTTGGTTAAAGAGTTGGGTAAGGTTATGGATAAGCCGTGTAATATGGAATTATTGCAACGCGCCAAAGAGACTAAAAGCCAAGTGGGGTTAAGCAGCGTGATGCGCCGCCATAATGTGCGCGATGCATTTATAGTTAACCCTAAATATGCAGGGCTGTTGGTGGGGAAGATAGTGGTTTTGGTCGATGATGTTATCAGCACCGGCGCCACGGCGCATGAGTGCGCAAGGGCCTTGAAGGATGCGGGGGCAATGGCGGTTTATGTGCTGTGTATCGCGCGCAATGAAATCAATAATCCTCAATAGGATATATTTTCTGCTGGCATAATCAATTTAATTGTGCTATAAGAACAACCTGCATGCCGAATTAGCTCAGGGGTAGAGCAACCGCCTTGTAAGCGGTAGGTCGTCAGTTCAAATCCGACATTCGGCACCACTGTTATCAGTTGCGTTTCTTAGAAATAATGCGACTCTTGATCGTAAAACATGATCTAATCCCAACTTTCAAACATTCCCCGTCATTTCGATAACGCTATTTTTACCTTCAGAAAATTTCGCTGCAATTCCTTCTTATGAAAAACTAGTGGGGGATTTGAAGGGGTTTTATTCGCGTCGTATAAATATACAGCATCGGCTTATATAGCAAGTGGATGAAAAAGAAAAAATTGTAAAAGTGCTCCGTATGTGGATGCTCTATGGATAGAGAATGGTCGGTGATTTGCTTCGTTCGCTTCCCTTTATCCCCAATCAAAAATTCCGTCTTGTGTTTTGTTTTGGAGTCATATAGTGTACTTAACATAACAATGTTAAACGAGGTAACCCATGGCTGTTTTAGTTGGAAAACCGGCTCCTGATTTCACAGCGAAAGCTGTAATGCCAAACAACACTATTAACGATGCATTTAACCTACATGATCATATAAAAAACCACTATGCTATTCTTTTCTTCTATCCTTTAGACTTCACTTTTGTGTGCCCTTCTGAGATATTGGCATTCAATAAAAAAATTGATGAATTTAAAGAAAAGGGCGCTAAGGTTATTTCTGTGAGTGTAGATTCGCACTTCTCGCATCTAGCATATAAAAACACCGCCGTTTCTAAAGGTGGGATTGGCGATATACAATTCCCGATGGTGGCTGACTTGAAGAAGACAATATCTGCTGATTATGATGTGTTATGGGATAGCTCGATCGCTTTGCGAGGAACTTTCTTGATAGATAAAAAAGGAATTGTTCGCCATCAAACAGTTAATGATTTGCCTTTGGGTCGCAGCGTTGAGGAAATGTTGCGTCTTGTGGATGCCCTGGCGCACCATGAAGAATATGGAGAAGTTTGCCCTGCCAACTGGAATTCTTCCAAAAAGGCTATGAAGCCAACTTCTGAAGGGGTTGCTGCTTATTTAAGTGCCCATGCGGATGATCTATAGGAGGTTGATGTGCGCACCAAAGTTTTGATTATTGGTTCTGGCCCTGCTGGGTATAGTGCCGCTATTTATGCTGCTAGAGCTGCGTTAGAGCCGATCATGGTGACTGGTTCGCAACCGGGCGGTCAGCTGACCATCACCACCGATGTGGAGAATTACCCAGGTTTTGCTGAAGTGATACAGGGGCCATTTCTGATGGAACAGATGCGCGCCCAGGCTGAAAATGTTGGTGTGGTTATCATAGATAGCCACATAGACAGGGTCGATCTCAACTCTAAACCTTTTAAGGCTTGGGGGCATGACGGCAAAGAATATACAGCCGACACTGTAATCATTTCCACTGGGGCCCAGGCCAAATGGTTGGGCATACCTTCAGAGTCGAAGTTCCAAGGGTTTGGTGTTTCTGGATGTGCCACATGCGATGGGTTTTTCTTCAGAGGCAAGGAAATTATAGTTGTTGGCGGCGGTAACTCTGCTGTTGAAGAGGCTCTTTATTTAACCAACCATGCTTCGAAAGTCACGTTGGTGCACAGGCGCGACAGCCTGCGGGCAGAAAGCATCCTGCAGAAAAGGTTATTCAATCATCCTAAGGTCAGCATTATCTGGGATTCGGTTGTTGATGAGATCCTGGGGACGGACTCTCCACTTGGGGTCACGGGCGTGCGGTTGCAGAACGTTAAAACTAAAGAGTTCCAAGAAGTTAGCGCCTATGGAGTTTTTGTTGCAATCGGCCACACTCCTAATTCTGGAATCGTGAAAGATTTCATTGCCCTTGATGAGGAGGGGTATATCGTCACCACTCCTGGTTCGACCAAAACCAGCCTGCCTGGGGTTTTTGCCGCAGGTGATGTGCAGGATAAAATATATCGTCAAGCGGTCACCGCTGCGGGCACTGGATGTATGGCGGCTTTAGAGGTTATGAAATACCTGCAATCGCAATAAATGCACTTGGTGTCAATGAGGCTCCATGATATAGTATAAGAAATAATAATTCTTTGGTGTTGAAATATGATTATGTCTATGTTTTTGCTAAATGTCGCTGCCACCCCGGTTGCAAATGTTGCTGCCCAGCAACTAGTTAACACTCCGCAAGAGATGTCAGTTGTTGCTAATGCCCCTAACCTGTCAGCCTTTTCCATGTTTTGGCATGCAGAATTCATAGCACAACTGGTTATGCTTATATTGATTGCGGCATCTGTTTGGTCGTGGGCGATAGCTTTTGAAAAGCATTTCAGTCTTCGTGACACAAGCCGGAAGATGTTGAAATTTGAGCAAGATTTTTGGTCTGGCATATCCCTAGAGCAACTGTTCGCAAAAAAGAAAGGGCGTGAAGATAATCCATTGGCTATGGTGTTCACCGCGGCTTTGGAAGAATGGCGGGCTCATTCTAGTAAAAAAAATGAAGGAATGGAAGGATACGAGCTGCGTCTCAGCACTCGTGATCGGGTTAATAAAGCTATGCATCTTGCCACCAACCGTGCAAATGCCATGATCGAAAAAAATCTTTCATTCTTGGCGACAGTTGGGTCAACAGCGCCATTTATCGGATTGTTTGGAACTGTATGGGGCATCATGAGCAGCTTTCAATCGATCGCTGCATCCAAAAACACAACATTGG
>Ga0114977_10000192_pt1 | contig 39955 bp, 56 predicted proteins | sample S_130805_MF_Meta_FD_87026 | JGI IMG/M metagenome (GOLD analysis project Ga0114977, IMG submission 87026) | Freshwater microbial communities from Lake Simoncouche, Canada to study carbon cycling - S_130805_MF_MetaG | ecosystem: Environmental > Aquatic > Freshwater > Lake | place: Lake...
ACCGACGCCGAGATCGAGGAGCTTCGGGCTCTGGTCGCGTCGTCGGTTTGGACGGATCCGCTGGTCGCGCGACGGTCTGACCTCCGCATCCTCGCCGGGCACCGGCGGCGCCTCGCGGCGTTGGCGGCGCTCGCGATGGACTCGGCGTGGACGCTGCCCGACGCGCCCGGCGTGGGCTTCGTTCCCGTCCGCTTCGTCGAGGTGGATGATGAGACGGCGGCGCGGCTGACCATCGCGGACAACGCGATGACCAAGCAGAGCCAGTGGGACGACGCCGAGCTGGTTGCGATGCTCCGGGAGATCGAAGACCCGAGCGGGCTGGGCTTCGGTGATGAGGAGTTGGCGGCGATGCTCGCGGAGCCGAAGGAGGCGCCCGAGGCCACCGACGACGTCCCCGATGTGCAGGTGGAGGTCCACAGCAAGCCGGGGGAGGTGTACGAGTTGGGGGTGCATCGGATCTGGTGCGGCGACAACACCGACCCGGCGATCCGGGCTGCGGCGTGCGCTGGCGTCGGGGCGGTGGTGACGGATCCGCCGTATGGGATCGACGCGTCGAAGTTTGGCATGGGCGCGAAGGATAAGGCGTGGCGCAGCCGTGTGGACGCCCAGCGCGGCACAACCGAGTGGGACACCACCGCCCCGCCCGTCGCATGGCTGCTCGAGGTGGCGCCCGCCGTCGTGGTGTGGGGCGGGAACTACTTCGGCGACCTGCCACCGTCCGCCAAGTGGCTGGTCTGGCACAAGAAGAACGACGGGCTTTCATTCGCCGAGGCCGAGCTGGCATGGACGAACTGCAGCCCGCTCGTGCGCGTCCTGCAGCACCATTGGAGCGGGGAGGCAAAGGAGCACATCACCCAGAAGCCGCTCAAGGTGATGGTTTGGTCGGTCGGCTTCGTCCCCGAAGGCGTGACCGTCCTCGACCCATTCGGCGGCAGCGGAACCACCCTCCTCGCCTGCGCCCAGACCGACCGCGTAGCCCGGGTGATCGAGCTGGATCCGAGGTATTGCGACGTCATCCGCCGCCGCTGGACCCGCTACGCCAAAGAGGCCGGCATCGACGCCGGATCGGGGGCGCTCGATGGATGAGACCACCCTAGACGCCGAGGAGCTAGCCTGCGCCGAGGCCCGCCTCCTGGGCACGCAGCTCGAAGCGATCGGGAAGGCGATGGACCCGCCGCGGGCGAAGTCGACGGTCTGGAAGATCCTCGCCCGCTCGCACGTCAAGGCGTACATGGACAGCGTGCAGCAGGACGCCCAGGACGCCGTTCGCAAGGCCGTGGTCCGCGCGATGCCCGGCGCGGTGGGGACGCTGATCGACGTCCACCGCGACAAGAAGAACCCGTCGGCGGCGCGGGTGACGGCGGCGCGAACGCTGCTCGAAGTCGGCCTTCCCCGCGAACCCGTCGAGGTCCGCCACAGCGGCAACCCCGAAGCCCCGATCGAGCACGTCCACGCCAGCCACGTCGTCGCCGGGATGAGCGACGAGGCCCTCGCCGCGGCGGTGGCGCAGATCGAGGCTCGGGAGGCGCTTCGACGGTTGGGCGTTGACGCTGCGGAGGGTAGCGGTTAGTCGAGTGGTGCCACACAACGGAGGCGCCATGAAGCTCAGGATCCAGGGCATCGGCCCGCACACCGACCGCAGCGTTGAGTTCGACCCCACCGCCGTGACGACCATCAGCGGTCCGAGCACCAGCGGCAAGTCCACGCTCCTCCACGCCATCGCCTTTGCGCTCTGGGGCCAGGACGCGACCGGCGCCAAGTTCGACGCCGGCATGGTCAGCGGCACCGGCGGCGCATCCTTCGACGGCGCCGGCCGCCGCGGCACCTCGAGAGCCATAGTCGTCGACGGCACGCCCACCCCCGGCGGCACGGAGGAGCAGTTCCGCGCCGCGCTCCCGAAGCACTACCAGGACCCCGAGGCGGCGGGGCTGGTCATGTTCCCGATGCGCTGGATCTCGCTCCTCGAAGGCGCCCAGGGAGGCCTCGCCCTCCGCGCCGCCCTCGACCGGATGCTCCCCGGCCCCACCGCCGCCGACCTCCTCGCGGAGCTGCCGAAGACCGCGCCGCGCGAGGAGAAGACCGCCGCCACGCTCGTCACCACCCTTCGCCGCGACGCCAGCACCGCCCGTGGTCGCGCCAGCGGCCTCCGCTCCGCCGTGCCGACGACGCCGCCCCCGGCTGGACCCATCGACGAAGCCGTCGCCGAAGCCCGCGCGCTCCTCGCCGCCAGCGCCGCCGCCGTCGAAGACCTCGCCGCCTGGCGCACTGAGGACGCCGAGCACCGCGCCGGCTTGGCTGCCGTCGCGGACTGGCAGCGTCGTCGCGATGCGATCGTCGCGCCGGGGTTTGAGCGGGTGCTGGTGACGGCGGATCTGGAGGAAGCGGCCGGGGCCGAGCGCGCAACCAACGACGCCACCGCCCGCGCCGTCGAGGCCGCCCGCGCCGCCGGCAACGCTCACGCGCTGGCGTCCCGCGCCGCCGCCGAGTGGGACGCTCGCGCCGCCGGCCTCGTCGAGCCCTCCGAGCCAGGCCCCACCGCCGACGAGGTCGACACCGCCCGCGAAGCCATCGCCGCGTGGGAGGAGCAAGAGCGCGCGCCGCGGCCCACCCAGCCGATCCTTGCCCGCGACTGGGTAGCGTTCTCCACCGCCACGCCGTGTCCCGGCGCGAAGGCGTGCCAGATCGCGAACCGCTCCGCCGAGGACGCGGAGAAGCGCAACGCCGACCACGCCGCCGTGTGGGCGACCTGGGACGCGTGGAGCGCCGCGCAGGCCCCGCGCCCCGACCACGCCTTCGCCGCGATGGACCGCGCCCAAGCCTGGGCACGCTACAACAGCCGCGTGACCGACCTGGGCAAGCGCCCCGAGGTCCACGCCGAGCCCACCCCCGTCTCCGCCATCTACGCCAGCGGCGCCCAGGAAGCCCTCGACGCCGCCCGCGCCAGCTCCCGCGCTTGGGCCACCCACGACGCCCGCGTCGAAGCCCTCGGCGCCCGCCCCACCGACCCCGAGCCGCTCCGCCCGCGCCCCGAGGCCCCCGACACCACCCAAGCCACCGAGACGATCGCCAGCGCCGAGCGCGCCGCCACCCGCCTCGCCGACCACCTCGCCGCCGTCGCCCGCGCTGAGGCCGCAGCGACTGCCGCCGAAGCCGACGCCACCCAAGCCGAGGCGCTCCTTGCCACCGCCGAGGGCTGGCTGGTGACGGTGCGCTGCGCCCCGGCGCTCGCGCTGGGCTCAAAGCTCGCGAGCCTCGGATGGGACGCGATGCGGGTGATCGACCACGAAGGCAAAACGAGGGTCGAGATCAACGGGAGACCGTGGTACCTCGCCAGCCACGGGGAGCGCGTCGCCGCCGACGCCGGCTTTCGTCTGCGACTCCGGGCCGCTGCTGGGCTCGACGCGCTTCTCGTCTTCGTGGATGACGTGACGTCGGTCGGGGGGCTGGAGATCCCGACGGCGCCGGGGGTGGTGCTGCTGGTGACGACGGCGGGTGGTGACATGGAAGTCGCGAGCGCATGACCCCCACCGAGGCCCTCGCCGCCTTGCGCCTGGAGCAGCGCATCCGCCGGGCGCGCGTGGACCTCGTGACGTGGTGCGAGCTCGCGGGGCCAGAGCTCTACGACTGGCAGCGGAACGCCGCCGAGTACCTCCAGAGCGTGTCGGAGCAGCTCGTGGAGGCGGAGCGGGCGTTCCTCGCCAAGGAGCCGATCGTCCAGATCCGGCTCCAGGTCGAGGTGATGACGCAGGTCGGGAAGACGCACCTCGTGGCGTTGTGGATGGCCTGGCACGTCGCCAGCAAGGGCCAGAACGCCGCCGTCGCGAGCTACGCCGCGAGCCTCGCCGAAGGGATTTCCGACGACGTCCGCGCCGCCCTTCGAAGCGGGCTCGCGCTGCGGGTCTGGCCGCACCTCGGCCGCAAGAAGAACGAGGCCGACGACGTCGACGACACCGGCCAGCGCGTGAAGGACAGCTCCGCCGACTGGTCAGTCACGAACGCCGACCCCAAGGGCCGTAACGTGCGCTTCGCCGCGCGCGGCCGCGAAGGCGGGCTCAACGGCCACGCCTTCTGGCTCGTGGTCGGAGACGACCTGCTCAAGAACCAGACCGAGTACGCGTCGAAGGCGATGCGGGATCAGGCGTGGTCGTTCGTGCAGAGCCAGGCCTACCTCCGCGTCCAGACCCGCGGCGGCGCCATCGTCCTCGTGGGCTCTCGCTGGGGCTCCGACGACCCGCACGGCCGGCAGCGCAAGGAGAGCGCGGGATCCCGCCGCGCCCCGGTGGTCCTGAGCTACCCGCTGCGCGCGAAGCCCGGCGATCGGATGGGCCGCGCGCCCGGCCAGTACCTTCTCCCCGGCTTCACCCCCGAGGGCGAGGCCGACACCCGCGTGGAGCTCGGCGCCCGCCTCGCTGCCGCCGTCCTCGACTGCGAGCCCATCGACGACGCCGGCTCCACCTTCAAGCCCACGTTCTTCTCAAAGACCTACGCCGGCAACCCCGCCGACGTCGCCCGGATCTGCGACTGGCACGTCCTCGCCCTCGACGGCGCGGAGACGGCTGGGGCCGGGGATTGGTCGGTGCTCACCTGGGTCGGGCGCCGCGCCGGGGCCTACCTCAAGCTTGGCCAGTGGCGGCAACAAGTCGAGCTCCCCGAGCTGCTCGCGCTCGTGCGCGGTGTGATCGCCCAGGTCAAGCCGCACGCCACGCTCATCGAGGCCAAGAGCAGCGGCAAGGCCGTTTACCAGACCATCAGCCGCGAGATCCCCGGGATCGTGCCCGTCCAGAAGTCGCGGAGCAAGCGGGATTGCTACCTCGCCGCATCTCCGGTCTTCGAGGCTGGATCGTGGCTGATGCCCGAGCAGGCCCAGCCCTGGCAGCACGGCTACGTCGAGCGCATGACCGCCGTGACCGGGCTCAAAGAGGGCGAGGTCGACGACGAGGCTGATGCCGACGTGATGGTGATCCTCTGGGATCAGGAGCGCCAGGGGGCGGCGGAGGTGGACCCTGCGGAGGTTCTGCGGTTGCTGCGTGGAGGCGCGCGCCGCTGACGCGGGGTAGCCTCCCCGAGAGAGGTGGCCGTGGACGCCTGGGACTGGATGAGCGCAGGGATCCGAACGATGGCGCAGGCCGACAGCATCGCCAGCGCCGCCACCGGCCTCGGCGTGTTGGGCGTCGACAAGAGCCGCGACGCCCGCCCGGCGAACCCGGCGTGGCTGAGCCCCCAAGAAGCCGAGTCCGCCAGCGTCGTCGACGCGATGCTGCGCCGCGTGGTCTACGGTGTCCCCGAAGACGCCCTCGCCCAAGGCTGGCGCGTCGACACCGCCAAGCGCCGCGACGTCACCCGCCAGATCGACGACGACCTCGACCTGGAGTCGGTGCTGGAGGAGGTCGGATCCACCGCCCGGCTTTACGGCGGTTGCTACTCGATGATGGTGATTGAGGGGGTTAAGGACTACAGCCAGCCCCTCCCGCCCGGGCCGCACAACATCCTCCAGATCCACCCGATGATGGCTCTGGAGGCGACGCCGCTGACGTGGTGCCAGGACATCAAGACCGCGGCGTGGACGCTGCCCGAGGTGCTCCAGGTCCAGGCGATCCGCGTGGGGAACGCGAACGTGGTGGTGGGTCCGGTCCACCGCTCGCACCTCCTCTACATGCCCGGCCTCCCCAAGAGCCGGACGCTGCAGATGCCGCTGCTCCTCGGCTACGACATCAGCGCGGTCCAGGCGTACTGGGAGCCCGCCCGCGACCTCGGCCTGGCGAAGCGGTCGGCGGCGCTGGCGTTGATGGAACAGAGCATGGTCGTCCTGAACGCCAAGGGCGGCGGCGGGATCCTGGCCGGCAGCCAGGCGCAGGCAGCGATGGACGCGCTGCAGCTCTGGGGCGAGAGCCGGAGCACCCGCGGCACGTCGCTCCTCACCGGCGACAACACCGCCTACCGCCTCGAAGCCCCGCTCACCGGCCTCGCGGAAGGCGTCCGCGTCCAGTACGAGGCGTTCGCAGCGGTCGAGGGTATCCCCCTCACCAAGCTCCTCGGCGTCTCCCCCGGCGGCCTCTCCACCGACGACGCCGCCGGCCAGCGCACCTACGACGCGTTTATCTCCCGGTACCGCCGTCGCCGCTTGGAGGCCTGGCTCCGCAAGCTCTACCGCGTGGGCCTCGGCGACGACGTCCTGGCGTTCGACTGGCCCGGCGTGACGCCCCCGACGCCACAAGAGCGGGCGCAGCGGTCGCTGACGCTGGCGCAGCGCGACGCGACCCTGGTCAGCGCGGCGATCCTCACGCCCGAGGAGTGCCGCGCGCGGTTCGCTGGCGACGAGGAGTTGGACATGCCGGTCGTGATCGAGGATGCGGCGCTCGACGTCGACGAGGACGAAGAGGGGTGACCGCCCTCCGGATGGAGCGCGCTCGGCGGATGGCCGACGCGAAGGCCTGGAAGATCGACGAGCACCGCGCGCCGTCGCCGCGGGCGTACCTGCACCTCGTGAACCGCTGGATCCGCAAGATCGCCCGCCAAATCCTCGCCGCCATCGGGAGCGCCGCCACCGCCGACGCCGAGCCCGACGCGGTGAACCAGCAGATCGAGGCGGCGCAGATCCGCCGGAACCTCGCGACGCTGAAGCTCGTGCAGCTCACGCCGCCGGAGATCGAGGGGGCGAACAAGCCCGCGGCGCGGCAGTCGATGCGGACGGCACGCAAGCAGGTCATCTCCGCCGGGGTGAGCCAAACCCGATTCTCCGAGCGCCTCGGCATCGACGTCGAGGAGCTCGTCGGGATCGACGTGGCGCCTACGCTGGCGGAGCAGGCCGCTTTGAGGGCGTGGGCGAAGGAAGGCACGGACCTGATCTCGACGGTGGGCCAGGAGATCGTCGCCGGCCTCGACGAGCACATCGCCGACGCCGCGCGCCGGGGCGTGCTCACCGCGGACCTCCGGCAGATCGTGGCGGAGAGGCTGGGCGTGGGGCAGCGGCACGCGCATCTGATCGCCCGCACCGAGATCGCCCGCCTCAACAGCCAGATCACCGAGTCCACCCAGAAGGCCGCGGGGATCACGCGGTACAAGTGGCGGAGCAGCCGCGACCAACGCACCCGCGAGCGCCACCGCGAGCTGGACGGGACGGAGCACGACTGGGCGAACCCTCCCGAGGGCGCCGGCCCCTACGGCGAGCCCGCGCACCCCGGCCAGTCACCTAACTGCCGCTGCGTCGCGATCCCCGTGGTCGACCTGGGCGACGACGAAGACGAGAAGCCGGAGGCGCGGGCGGAGTGGCAGGGGCCGGTAGCTCCAGCGCGCAGAGATGCCCCAGAGCCGAAAGCCGCCCGCGCGCCGAAGCCCCGCGCGCCAAAGCCGGGCCCGGCCGAGGCGGACTTCGACCTATGGACCGCTCCGAACGCCACCCCAGCCCCTGGACTGCGGACGCTGCCCACCGCTCCGGTCACGCCCCCGCCGGCCGGTCGACGCTTCGCCCCCGGAATGGAAGTGTCGCTGGACGCCGCCCGCTTCGCCACGCCGGAGCGCCAGCGCGCCGCGTTCCTCGACGACTGGGTTCACGGCTCAAAGTCGAAGGGCGCCATCGCGATGAAGCAGGCCGTGCAGGCCGAACTCGGCGTGGGTGGCCAGGTCTACCAGTCGCGGAAGTTCAACATCCTCCCCGGCGACGTTGCGGCCGCTCAGGACGCCGTCCGGCTTCAGTACGACATGACCCAGGCCTCCCTCCGAGCGCGTGGCGGATCGCCCATCCGGCTCTACCGGGGCATCACCACCGAGTACGTTGGGCAGGGCGCGATCGAGTCGTGGACCACCGACCCAGAGGTCGCGAAGAAGTTCGCGACCCGCCGCGGGAAGGTGCTCACCCAACTGGTTAGCCCCGATCGGGTGCTTGCCCACAGCGGCGGACCCGGCTGGAAAAACGGTCGGTTTGGCGAGCAGAGCGAGTGGATGGTTCTGGCACCGGGAGCGACGCCATGAAGCGCGAAGAGGTCGAAGCCTACGACGTCAAGACCGGGAAGATCACGACGGTTACGCGGCTCATCCCAGAGAACGACGCCGACCGCGCCGAGTTGGCCCGGTTGGAGCGCGAGGGGAAGATGGACACGGGCGGCATGGATGGGCCGACCCCGAAGGGCTAAGACCCACCCAGTAGACCCGCTCAGGCGCCCCGGATCCTCCCCTGGACCGGGGCGCTCTTGCGTTTGGGGTGCGCGTGGTGTACGCGGTCCCCATGCCACTCCACCGCCACGCCGATCGGGTCGATCCCCGAGCATTCACGCTCCCCCCGCCGCGCCCGATCCCGGGCACGGGCGGCAAGATCTACACGCTCGCCCTCGCGATCCCCGGCGTCTTCTCGTACTCCTGGGGCGACGTCTACACCTCCCCCGAGGTGCTCCAGGACCCCGAGTACCACGCGGCCCTCGTGGGCACGCCGATCATCGACGACGACGGCCGCCCGCACCTCGAAGGCCCGACCACCGAGACGATCGAAGGGCTTGCGATCGGCCGGATGATCAAGGCGTGGTGGGACGAAGAGCAGCAGGCCCTGCTCGCGGAAGCGGCGATCGACGTCCAGCGCGGCCTCGACGCCATCGACCGGGGCGTCGTCGGAGTGTCGGCCGCCTACGACGGCGAGAACATCCCCGAGGTTGGCGAGGTCGACGGCGCGCGGTACACCTACCGGCAGATCCGGCGCGTCGACCCGTCGAACACCGCGATCACGCTCAACCCGCGGCAGGCCGTGACCCGGCTCCAAGCCGATGCACTGGAGACGAACATGGAGATCCCTGCGGAGATCCTGAAGAAGATGGCGGACGCCGAAGTCCCGCTGATGGAGCTGATCCAGATGCTCCTCACCGCGACCCAGGAAAGCGCCGGGCACAAGGCCGCCGCTGACGCCCTCCGCGCGAAGTACGAGCCCGAGGGGATGGACCCCGCTGGCGACGCTTCGGTCGAGGTCGAGGTCGAGCCCTCCGAGACGATGGACGAGGTCGCCGACACCATCCGCGCCGCCGACGCCCTCGGCATCGAGATCGGCAAGGTCACCCACGTCGAGCTGCAGCGCGCCATCGTCGTCCGCAGCGGCGTGACCCAGCCCCAAGCCGACGCCCTCGACGCCGCCGGCCTGGCCGCCACCCTCGCGGTCATCAAGGCCCGCCCGGCGGTCGTCACCCGCGCCGCCGATGCTTGGGACGACGTCTCCAAGCGCACCGTCGCCAAGCCCACTTCTCCCGGTTGGAGCTGACCATGTACCCATTCCTCCCCGTCGCCGCGGTCATCGCCGCTGCCCTCGGCCGCTGCGTCGTCAGCAACGGCTTCGCGCTCCAGACCGCCAGCGCGCTCTCCGCTGACATCGCCGTGGCTCAGGTCACGACCGTCAACGTGACCGCCGCCACCGCCGGCATCCACACCGTCCGCGTCCAGGCCGCCGTCACCGCGGGCTGGGGCTTCGCGATCGACGAGTCGTTCAGCTTCACGCCCGACGGCAGCCCGACCCAGGCCGAGCTGACCGCCGGCCTCGTCGCCGCGGCGCAGGCCAACCCCATCCTCGGCGCCATCGTCACGATCGCCGCGGGCTCAAACGCCTTCACGCTCACCGGCACCCAGGGCGGTGCGTCGTTCGACTTCACCGTGAGCTTCACGGCGAACCCGAGCACCGACCTCACCCAGACGGCGACCACGGCGGCGGCGGACGCTCCGACGTACCTGATCGGCCGCTTCGTCGAGGCCGCCACGCGGACCGGGGCGAACATCGGCGTCCAGGAGATCAACGCGGTCACCCCGTCGACGATCACCTACGTCGTCACCCACGGCGCGGGCGCCACCTACTCCGGCACGTTCACCGCGCAGAACCCCGACGGCATCGAGATCCCGATCGCCTGGACCGCCTCGGCCGGCGCCAACCTCGCCGCGACCCTCGCCGCGATCGACGTGGCGCTCACCGCCGCGACGGTCACCGCGATCCCCGGCTCGACGGTGGTCGACACCACCAGCCCGAACGTGGTGCTCACGCTCCCCGCCGGCTGGATCGGCGTGACCATCCTCACCAGCACCGGCACGGGCGGCGGCGGCTCCCCGGCGATGACGGCGACGGCGGTCCAGGGTTCGGCGATCCCGACCTACTACTTCGTGCGCGACCCGATGGACACGGCCCCCGTCCGTGGCCAGCCGACCAACACGATCGCCACGGTCAACGACGGCAAGCCTCGCCCGGTGCCCATCGTCCTCGGCGGCCTCGGGGATTGGGCGGCGGAGATCGCATCCGACGCCAGCATCACCAGCGGCGCCCAGGTCTACGTCGAGACGGCGGCTGGCCTCAACCTCGGCCGGGCCACGCCCACGCCGAGCCCCACCGCCGCCCCCGTCCGCGTCAACGGTCAGCCGGTCCGCTTCGCGTGGGCCGAGACCCTCGACACCACCCTCGCTTACGTCACGATCTGAGGAGATCCGAATGTTCATCCCATCCCCTTCGGTGCAGACTCCGCAGATCAGCCAAGCACAGCTCGCGCGCCACATCGCGCAGGCTGAGCAGCGTGGTCGAGCGACGGCGATCGCCCGCGGCATGCCGCGCGATGTCCGGATCCCCATGGCTGACGCGCTGGCCATCGACTACCACCAGGGCCTGATCGAGGTCGCTGGCATCAAGCAGGGCACCCAAGCGTCTGCGGTCGTCCGCGACCAGCTCCGCTACGGCCTCAACATGCGCCCGATGGCCGACGCCATCTGGACCCCGATGGCCGACGCCGCCTCGACGGTCCCCGACGCGAACACCTTCGTCAACGGCGCCCCGATCGCCCCGGTCCTTCGCCCGCTCGTGCTCCGCGAGTCGCTGGCGTCGGTGTCGCTGCCGATCTGGACCGACACCGTCCGCTTTGACTACTACAACATCACCGGCACCGTGGCATGGGGCCGCGCCGGTGACACCCGCGTGCCGACCTCGGACTACACGATCGAGTCGGAGTTCTCGGTGACGCCCGAGCTCGTCTGGACCTCGACGACCATGAACTGGCGCCAGGCGCAGATGGCGACCTCGCCGAACTACGCCGTGAACCCGCAGGCCCTCAAGAGCGACGCGGCGATGTTCGTCCTCCGCAACGCGATCGAGAACGCGCTGGTCTCGACGCCCGCCGGGACCGCGCTCTGGTCGCTCCGCACGATCCCCTGCCTGCGCGCGACGTCTGCGCTGGTCTACGGGACGAGCGCGTTTGAGGACAACATGGTCGACTTCATCAAGTTCCTGCAGACCGTGCCGGAGTTGTCGCTGGGCATGTTCCGCCCCACGATCCTCGACGTGACCCAGCGGATCATCAACTGCCTGGTGCGCCCCATCACCACCTCGACGGGCTACCCGATCGACGCGGCGATGGTCTTGCAGAACCAGCTCCAGGTCTACGGCATCACCCAGGTCAACATCGTCCCCAGCCTCCAGGACTTCGGCGGCACGGACATCGACCTCGCGCAGCTCCGCACCGCCGACGCCAACGGCCTCCGCCAGTACGAGGCGATGGCGCCGATGCCCATCCGCACCGTCCAGCAGGGCCTCGACGACGTCTCCTACTTCGGCGCCATCCACGGCGGCCTGCACGCTGCCTACCGCGCCACGACCTACCAGTACCTCATCGAGATCACCCCCGCGGCCTGACCCGCCGGCGATCCCGTGGTACGCTGAGGGCGGCTCCATCCGGGGCCGCCCTTCTTCGTTGGAGTCCGCATGCCACCCGTGATCGCCGAGCCCGCCACCATCGTGAAGAACATCAGCAAGGCCAACCTCCGCCTAGAGGGCCGCTTCGTCGCCCCCGGGACCACGCTGCTCCTCACGCGCGACGGCGACGGCTACACCGTCCGCCTCGACGGAGCGCCCGCCACCGACGCGAAGCCGCTCAGCGCCGACGGGCTCCGCTCGCTCAAGATCCACAAGCGCAACGGGTGGATCGAGGCGATGGGTGGGCCGGCGTTGAACGAGGAGGCCAAGGCTCCCCGCGAGGCGACGCAGACCGCGCAGGGCCTGAACTGGTGATCCCCACCGACGCTGCGATCCGAGATCAGGCCAGGTCGGTAGCGCCGGAGCTCACCACGCTCCTCGGCGCCGCTGACTCCGCCGTGCCGGTAGCCGTCACTGCGCGCCTCGTGGGCGTCCGTCAGATCGTCGGCGTCTGGGGCACCATCACCGCCGACCTTCGCCTCGTGGGCCTCGGGTACGTGCTGGCCCACCGGCTGACGCGCGACCTCATGGGCTCCCAGGGCTCGACGTCGGCGCCCATCGGCAGCGGCGCCACCGTCGGCGGGGTGGCCTCGACGACCGTCGGGGGGATGTCCATCGGCTACGGCGGGTCGGGGTTCGTGCCGTTGTCGCCGGGTGACGCGGAGCTGATGACCACGCAGTACGGGCAGGCGTGGCTAGGGCTCCGGTCGACGCTGGCGCGGCCGAACATGCCGTTGTGTCGATGAGCACCCCGCTCGCCCCCAACTTCGCCGCCGCCCTCGCGAGGATCCGCAGCCTCGACGGCACCATCGTAGCCGTGGGCATCCAGTCCAGCGACGGCAGCAAGACCGACGACGACGGCGTCGCGTTGGTGGACATCGCGACCTGGAACGAGTTCGGGACCGAGACGATCCCGGCGCGGCCGTGGCTGCGGACGGCGCTTGACGTCAACCGCAAGCGATGGACCAAGGCCGCGTCGAAGGCCGTCAAGGAGGTCATCGACGGCGGCACCGGGGAGGCGGGGCTTCGGTTGCTCGGAGTGGTCATGGTCGGCGACGCGAAGGAAAGCCTCCTCGACGGCGCGTGGACCCCGAACGCCCCGGCGACCATCCAGAAGAAGACCGTCAACGGCAAGCGCGGAGACCAGCCCCTCGTCGACACCGGGCGCCTCGTGCAGAGCCAGCGGGCGGAGGTTCGGCTCAAGGACGGATCGAAGTTCCTGGTTGGGTGACCCCGCGCGCGGCGTGGGCTAGGTCGGGGTGGTGTCAGCGGATGCGAGGAACGACCTCGCGCGATCCCATGCGGGTCAGGGTCTCGCCGACGACGGGGCGGATAGCGCGCCCGGGGACCGCCGCGACGCTGACCCACGAGGATCCGTCTTTTGCGGCGCGGCGCTCGGCTGCGGCGCAGCTGGCGTGAACGCTGCGGACGACGGCGGAGGATGCGGAAAGGTCGGCGGTGATGAACATCGGTGGCTCCCATCGGGCGACTCAGGCCGCCCACGCTCAGAGGATAACCGCTACCACCCGCAGCGTCAAAGGTAGCGGTTAGATTCCCACGCGAGCTAAGCCCACCGCGAGAGGTCCCCGATGTGGCCCCAGATGACCGCCAGCTTCACGATCCTCCGCTACGCCCCGCAGACCTTCGACGCCCAGGGCTACCCCGTGACGCAGACGCCCACGGAGATCCCGGCGACGGGCTCGGTGCAGCCTGCGAATGACCAGGTCGTGATCACAGACCCCGGCTACAAGGGCGAGGAGCGCCGCCGGTTCTACGTCTTCGCGGAGGTCTTGACGGCCAACGAGACGACCGGGCAGCCCTCCGATAGCGTGGAGTGGGCGGGCGGCGTCTGGCGCGTGTTCAGCGTCGATCCGTGGCTTGGGCTCGGGCCGATCGCGGCGCATTGGGAGGCGGAGGTCTGGCTGATCCAGCCGATCGTGCCGGTCACGCCCTGACGGGGTACCATCGCGCATGGCCATCACCCAAGCCGAGATGCTCGAAGCCGTCCGCGCCGCCGTTGCGACGCAAGGGCTCCCCGTGCGCATCGGGCAGCAGGACGCCGTCGCGGGCGCCTCCCCCTACATCACCGTCCAGGTCATCTCCGACACCGACTACGGCTACCCCCGCGAGACGCTCACCGTCTCGACCTACGATGTGGAGGCGACGCGGGAGGCGAGGATCCAGGTCCAGGGCTTCGGGTCGGCGACGTGGCAGGTCTTGACCGACCTCGCGTCGCTGCTGATGGCGAAGAACAGCACCGTCCGCGTCGGCATCGTCGCCGCCGGAGTCGTCCCGAACCGCATCGTCGGCCCGCGCAACGCCACCGCCCCCTACCGCACCGGCAACCTCCCCAGCTACGCCCTCGACGTGGTCGCCCAGTACGTCACGAGCCCCACTGCCGTTCTGGGCGTGTCGCCAGCCGTCGGGATCCGGGGTAGCGTGGCAGAGTCCGGGGGCGAGACGCTCGACCCTGCCTTCATTCTTCCCGAGGTGTGAACATGGCCGCAGCGATCGGCTCGACGTTCCTGATTGACCCGTCGGTCACGCTGCTCCGGTCGACCGCCGCCAGCGTGACGATCGGCTACGGCGTGATCCTCACGAGCGACACCCTCGACGGTGGCGGGGCCGGTAGCTTCCTCCCGTTCAGCACCGCCACTGGCATCGCCGCCGCGCTCGCCGCGTCGAAGATCAGCGCGACCACCGCGGCGAACCTCACCGCCGCGACCGGTCAGGACGGCCTCACCCCCACGATCTACGTCGTGACCTACGGCGCCGGCGTCCCCTCCGACGCGCTCGACCTCGCCATCGCTGCGGGCCTGGACGTGGGGCCGTTCATGCTCCAGACGACCACCGAGGCCGCGCTGGAGCTGCTCGGCGTCTGGCTCTCCGCCGACGACCGGCGCAAGGCCCGGTACATGATGATCTCCCAGAGCGCAGACACCGGCCTCTATGGCGGCACGAAGCCCGCGAGCCTCTCCGACCTGGAGCAGCTCGGGTGCCGCGTCTTCTACAGCGCCGACACCGAGCCCACCGCCGCCGCGTACCTTGGCCGGTTGGCGGGTAGCAACCTCCTCAAGACCCCGCCGGCCGCGCGCTACCGGCCGCTCGGGGTGCTGCCGACGACCGCGACGGAGACGCAGGCCACCGCCATCGTCGCCAACGACGCCAGCGTCGTCGTCCCCTTCGACGCCGGCTCCAGCGCCGACCAGCGCATCACCCTCGGGACCAAAGCGTACAACGGGAACGACTGGTCGGCGTCGGTCAGGCTCGTCTACATCGCCCGCCAGCTCGCCGCCGCGATGGCCGGAGTCATCCAGCAAGCCGCGATCGCGGGCGAGGGCCTCTACGCCACCGCCGACGGCTTCGCGAAGACCGACGCCGCCGCCGAGGGCTTCCTCGGCCAGCTCCCCGCGGCCTACTTCGTCCCGCAGTCCACGGCGCCCAAGGGCTACACCATCGTCAGCGAGGCCACCACCTCCGGCGACGACGTGTTCATCACCGTCACCGTGACGTGTTGGTTCGGCCGCGAAGCCACGAAGATCGCGATCCCCGTGACCGGTCAGGAGGTCTGATGTCCACCGTCAACGTCATCGGCGACAGCCTCGCCATCGCCGGGATCACCTTCCCCCCGTCCGGCGAGTCCGACCGGTACCGGATCTCCTTCCCGGAGAGCTACACCGGCCAGGACAGCAACAGCACCGACCGGATCCAGAGCAAGAACGTCGCAGCTGGCGCCACGCTCACGATCTCTTGCTACCAGACCGACCTGCTCTCGCTCGTGCTGGAGCAGGCGCTGGCCCAGCAAGCCGTCGACGACAACGCCCCCGCGGCGCGCGCTCCGAAGCCGGGCTCCGCGTCGCTCGTGCAGGCCCCCGGAGTCACCGCCCGCGGCGCGACCTGGCAGGACTGCCGGATCTTCCAGCAAGGCGACATCGCCTCCAGCCGCAACGGCGCGGTGGTCACCTGGGTCTTTGACCTCGTGAACGTCCGGCGCGTGTTCTGATGGCCTTCACCCTCTCGCCAGACGGCACGATCCGTGGCACCATCGAGGGCCGCCAGTACGTAGGCAAGGCCGCGACCGGCGGCGCGTCGGATCTGCGGTACCGCCGGGTGCAGGCCCTGATGGCGTCCAGCGGGCTCCTCCGGGTCATCATGGCCGGGGGCGACGCCTACGAGACGGCCGCCGCGAAGTCCGCGCTCCTCACCGCGCCAGGCGCCGCCGAGCTGGCACGCGAGACGCTCGACGGCTTCTCCGTGACCTGGACCGGGCCGGATGGGGCCGAGGTCCACGCGCTCCCCGCGGCGTGGGACAAGGTCTACCAGGGCCGAGGCTGGGAGCCGTCCGCCGCCGCCGTCGAGGTGTGGGGCGCTGAGGGTTTTTTGCTGCCGCCCGGCATGACGCCGGGCCAGTACGCCGAGGCGGTTGCTCGGTCCAGGGCCGCGCAACCCCCGCCCGGTACCTCGACGCCATAGGCGCCGCGGGCTGCGATCCCCTCTCGTGGAGGATCGCGATGGAGCCCCGGTTGCGCATGACGATCGACACCGCCGAGCGCCTCCCGTTCAGCCTCCGCCGCCAGTGCGAGGCCATGCTGGACGCGTGGGCGTGGCACGACGAACAAACGGAGCTAGACCGGATTGCAGACGACGCAATCCGGAGGGCGACGCGGCATGGCCGGTGACATGATCGACGAGCTCGTCGTCGGCGTCCGCTACGCCCTCGACACCGCCAGCGAGAAGAAGGCTCTCGGCTCCCTCGCCGTGGTGGAGGAGGAGATCGCTGCCATCTCGTCGCCCGCGATCTGGGCTGGCCTCGGGATCGGGATCGCCGCTGGGATCGCTGGCCTTGCCGCGCTCGCCACCGAGGCGGTCGTCGCTGCCGACGCGGCGCACGACCTCGGGATCCGCATGGATCTCACGGCCGAAGAAGTCCAGACGATGGGGTATGCCGCTGACCGCACCGGCACGTCCCTGGACACGCTGGCGATCGGCTACACGACCCTCACGCGAAACCTCTCCGCGCAGGGCGCCGAGGTCAAGAGGGCCTGGGCGACCCTCAAGCTCGACCCGACCCAGTACGAGAACGGCGCGCAGGCCGTGGGAGATGTGGCCGACGCGCTCAAGGGGCTCAAGTCCGACGCCGAGCGCACTCGGATCGCGATGCTGCTCTTCGGGGAGAGCGGCCCGCGGCTCAAGGAGTTCCTCGACCAGGGCTCCGAGGGAATCGCCGACCTGGAGGCCCACGCGAAGGCTCTCGGCTTCGTGATCAGCGACGCTGACGCCGAGCTCAGCGGCCACCTCCTCGACAGCGTCGACGACCTCGGCAAGATCGCCAGCGGCGTCGGGCGCAAGATCGGCCTCGCCCTCGTCCCCGCGCTCGACGAGGCCGCCTCCGGAGCCGTCGATTGGTACGTCGCGAACCACGACATCATCGATCAGCAGCTCGACCGGGTGACCGATGGGATCGCGGCGGCGCTCGACGCGATGCTGACCCCGCTGGGATTGGCGACAACGGGCGTTGTGGCCTTCGGGGTCGCGTGGGGCGCCGCTGGTGCGGCTAAGGCGATGGCGCAGGCCGTGGCCGAAGCCAGCCCCCTCGCTGCGGCGCTTGGGTCGCAGGCTAAGAACATCGTGGCCGCGACCGTTGCGCTCAGCCCCTACGCGCTCGGCGTGGTCGCCGTTGGACTCACGCTCGACGAACTGAATAAGTCCGCCGAGGGCGCCGACACGTTGATCCTCCGCCTCGCCAAGACCATCGGCGTGGAGGGCGAGACGCAGACCGCCCTCAAGAGCATCAAGACCCTGCTCAGCGAGACGGCGGGCCTCGCGTGGGACCTCGCCACCGCCTTCGAGGTCGGGATCGGCGACGCCCTCGACACGCTCGCGGCGAAGCTGCCGGAGATCAAGCCCTTGCTGGACGCCATCAAGGAAGTCCTCTCCTTCGGCGTCGGCGACGCCCTCACCGCCGTCGCGGGCGCGGCGCAGTCGGGGATCTCGACGGTCACCGGCGCCCGAAGCGATCTCGCCCAGGGCAACTACGTGGAGGCTGGAGCAGGAGTCCAAAAAGGTCTCGCAGAGGCCATTACGCCGCAGTTTGCGATGGATCTAGGGGAATACTTGGTGAACGCATTCTCTCCGGCGGCCAGCGCCCCCGAGGGAATCGCACGCATCGCTGACCCCGGCGACCCAGGCTACCGTCAGCCCGCCGCGAGCGTCTCGCCAGCTCCGGAGGTCACCGCAAACGTCACCGTCAACGCCGCGACCTCCCCCGAGGAGATCGCGCGGATCGCTGGCCGCGAGGTCGAGCGGCAGGTGCTTGACGCCCAAGCCGCCGTAGGGGGCCAGCCATGACTGCCACGCTCCAGAGGCAAGATGCGGCCGGCGCAACGCTCGTGCTGGACGGCGTGGTCTCCAGCTCGGAGATCCGCGATCTGATGGTCGCGCAGCACCCGGCGCAGGACCTCGCCACCATCACCGACCACGTCCAGGCCAAGGCGATCGGCAAGGCGATCACCTGGGTGGTCTCCCAGCACCCCACGGTCGCTGGCATCACCGCCGGTCCGCAGCGGATCGCGGAGGTCCTGGATTGGCTCAGCCAGGCCGAAGGGGTGCTGCTGACGCTGGTCGAGCCGGGGCTACCGGTGCGCGTGGATCTGCTCCTCCAGGGCTACCCGTGGAGGCAGGCCGGCAGTTTCGCGATCACCGTCGACCTCAAGCTGATTGAGGCGCGGTTCGCGACGGTGACCACGTTCGAGGTGGAGCAACGCCAGCGCGGCGGGGGCAAGAGGACCGCCCGTCCCGACGTCGCCGCCGGGTTCACCGAGACCGCCGACAAGGGACAGCAACCCGTCAAAGAGCAGTCGTTCCTCGCGGCCGGCGCCGACCTCCTCGGGAGCCTGATTCCCCTATGAAAAAGATCCCCTTGACCAACCGCCCCGACCGCTACCAGATCGCCGTGACCCTCGACGGCGTCGACGTTGGGATCCGCCTCGCGTGGCTCCCTCGCGCCGCTGGGTGGTACGCGACGCTGTTGGACGCTGCGGGGGATGAGATCTCCACGCCCGCTCGGGTAACTCCGGGGGCTCCGCTGGCGTGGCCGACTGCGGGCGCTGGGTTCCCGCCGGGGCGGTTTATTGCGCTTGGACCGGATGACTACGGGCGCGACGACCTCGGCGCGCAGGTCGGGATCTCGTATGTCACGGCCGCGGAGCTTGCGGCTCTGTAGGGTAGCGGTTATGGTTCTGCCACCACACCAGGAGGTGAGCATGACCGACGAAGCGTTTGGCCCCGACTACCCACGCAAGCGCCGCTACAGCACCGACCCGCAAGATGATGTGCCGTGCCAGGGGTGCGAGACCGAAGGGCCGGAGCACGCGTTGAATGACGAGGGGCTCTGCCGGGCCTGCGCCGCTGAGGACGAAGACGAGGACTGCGACCTCGCCGGCGACCGCGCCGCCCTCCTCGCCCGAGTCGGACCCGACGCGCTGGCAGAGGTGGAGCGATGATCGCCACCCTCTGGCTCACCTGCACCCTCTTCACCGCCGGCTTCCTCTGGCTCCAGCTCCCCGAGGTGTTCCAGGACCTCGCCTTCGCCCTCGTCGTGCTGGCGGTGGTGGTGCTTTGGTGGGCGCCGTGACCTGGCGCGAGCAGCCCAGCTCGTGCCATCGGTTGTGCTCGTGCGGCGCCCGGCTCCGCAACGACTGGTTGTTTTGCACCGCCAAGTGCCGCGCCGAGCAGGGCCTGCACGGAAAGCCCGTGGTGTATGCGTCAAGGACCGGCTCCGCGCGCAACCTCGCGGCGATGGCGAACGCGGGGATCCGCCTCCTCGCAACGCCCCAGCAGCTCGGGCGCTATCCCGATGCTCGGCCTCCGTGGCCCTACATGCTCGACAACGGCGCGTTTGGGGAGGGCGGGTTTCAGCCCGACCGGTTCAGGGAGGCTTTGCGTCTGATAGGCAGTGACGCCGACATGATCGTGCTGCCCGACATTGTCTGCGGGGGCCGCCGGTCGCTGGAGCTGTCGCTGGACTGGATGCACCGGGTGCTGCAGGTGGCGCGGCACTACGTCCTGTTGCCGGTCCAGGACGGCATGGAGCCGCAGGACGTGCGCCGCTACCTCGACCACCCCGCATGCCAGGTCGGGATCTTCGTCGGGGGCAGCACCGAGTGGAAGGAGTCGACCATGCGGATGTGGGGAGACCTCGCCGCGGAGATGGCCGTCTGGATGCACGTAGGCCGCGTCAACACCGGGCGCCGGATGGCGCTGGCGGTAGCCGCCGGCGCGCACTCCGTGGACGGGTCCAGCCCGACTCGGTTCTCGTGCCGCGCTGCGCCGCTTGCCACATCGGCCCGCCAAGGCGACTTTTTTCGAGGTGCTGCATGAGCAGCCCCACCGAAGTCGGCAACCCCCGCGAGGGCCTCGTCAACTGCCCCCGCTGCGGCGACCCCCTCCTCTGCATCCGAGTCACCGGCGGGTGGCTGCGGGTGTGCGAGGCGTGCCACCCGCCGGGGCCGAGGCGGGCGAACCCGGCGCTGGAGCCCAAGCCGGTGGTGGTGCGGGACGTGTGCCCGACCACCACCGGTCGCTGCGAGGTGTCCGGTGGGTAGCCGTAGCCGGTGGGCCGCGGCGCCCATCCGCCCCCAGCGCGACCTCTTCCCCGAGCGTCGCTACCCCGAGGCCTGGCGCCCCGAGGCCCGCGAGCTGCAGGTGTGGCTGGACGCCTTCACCCGCCCGTTCGACGACGCCGACCTCTACATGTCGCTCCGGGCTGCGTCGACGCACCCCGAGCTGAGCAATGCCGCGCGCGAGCTCGCCGCAAGCCGGATGCCCGGCGTTGAGGAGCGCCTCGTCGCGCGCGCCCGCCAGGCCGGCGGCAAGGCCTCGTTCTGGCTGGCGCCCGGCTGCACGCTGGAGGTGTGCGTGGCGACGGTGGACCGCTGCGGGTAGGCTGGCGGCATGACCACCTACTTCGGCCGCGTTGCCCGCCTCCAGATCCAGGTCCCCGGCCAGCTCGGCCAGGAGATCGACGGGCTCCGCGTGCGCCTCCGGTCCCGCCGCAGCGGCAAGGGTTTCGACGGCGCCCAGATCGACGTGTGGGGCCTCAACACCGACTCCTACGGCCAACTCGGGCGGGACGACACGATCACCCGCCTCGTCGCCGGCTACGCGGACGGGCCGGGCGAGGTGATGCAGGGGCAGGTCGTCCCCCTCTCGCTGCGCCGCGTCGTCTCCGAGGGCGAGGTGGTCACGTCGTGGCAGGTCCAGGAGGCGACGACGGCGCTGGCTTCGGTGACGCTCTCCACGAGCTGGCCGGGGGCGGTGAAGGCGTCGGAGGTGCTCTCGTACATCGCCGGGGCGCTGGGGCTCTCGTTGCCGGCTCAGGCGCTGCCGGTGGATCTGGTCTACGCGCGGGGGTTCACGGCCTACGGGAAGGCGCGCCAGGTGCTCACCACGCTCGCCACCGATTGCGGGTGTACCTGGTCGGTGCAGGCGGGGCGGCTGGTGCTGCTGCCGCTGTCGGGGGCGCTGAGGACCCGGGCGTTCATCTTCGCGCCGGCCTCGGGGCTCGTCGGCTACCCCGAGCAGGTCGACGGGGGGAAGGTACGCTCCACCACGCTCATGCAGCCGGGCATCCTCCCCGGCGATACCTACCGCCTCGGTGGCGACACCCTCGCCGGGGACTACGTCGCTGAGCAGGTCGAGCACGCCGGGGACCTTTGGGGGCCGGAGTGGTACACCTACGTGACTGGGAGGGTTGCTAAGTGAACCAACGCGCCACGCTCGCCGACCTCTTCCTCGCCAACGCTCCCGCCACCCGCGAGGGCATCGAGGTCGCCGGCTACGTCGTCGTCGTCGAGTACCACGCCGCCACCCGAACCGCCGACGTCCGCAGCGCCGTGCAGATCGGCGATGGACCTGGGCCGATCGTCTACGGCGTGCCGGTCCAGCATCCCGAGGGCGGCGGGCGCTCCATCACCTGGGGGCTCGACGCGGGCGACGTGCTCCTCGGGGTCGTCCGGTCCCGCTCGCATGACGAGATCGACGATGGGGCGGAGGTGCCGCTGACCCCGGCGAGCTCGCGGCGGTTCGACTGGTCAGACCAGGTCCTCCTTCCCAGTGGGCGCGGGACGCTGCCGTACCGGGAGGATGGGCAGATGGTGATCGGGCTCCCCTCCGCCGAGGCCGTCTACATCGGCACCGCCGCCGCCGCCGAGTACCTCACCCGCAACGACCTCGTGCGGACCAACCTCAACGCGATCAAGACCGCGCTGGACACGATCGCAGCTGCGGCCGGCGTCGCCAACTCCTACGCCGTGAGCGCCACCCGCTCCGACCGGATCCGGGTGGACTCGTGACCCGGCGCGGCCTGCTGATGATGCTCGCCGCGCTGGCCGTGATCCCCGCCTGCGGGGATGACCGCTCGTGCTGGGGGAGCTACCGGTGGGGCGAGGTGCTTCGATGATGGCGGGCGCCCCGCTAGCGGTTAGTGGTAGCCGACCACACGGGGGCACCTTGACCAGCTACATCACCAGCGTTTCCGGCGGCAAAGACAGCACCGCGACCGTCCTACACCTCAAAGAACTCGGACTCACGCAGCGCCTCGTTTTCTTTGACACCGGATGGGAGCACGCGCTCACGTACCAGCACCTCGACTACCTGCAAGACGCGCTCAGCATGGAGATCGCGCGCTCTGCCTGCCCGGTCACGCTGTCGCCGGAGTTGACCGCTGAGGCCGAAGCGATCGAGGCCGTGCTGGGCATCACGCCGAGCGCATTCGTGCGGCTCTGCCTGAAAAAGCGGATCATGCCGCGCCGCACGGTCCGCTTCTGCACACAGAGCCTCAAGGTGTTCGAGGCGCAGAAGGTCATGCGCGCAGAACACGAAGCCGGCCGCTACCCCGTCAACGTCGTCGGGATCCGCGCTGCTGAGTCCGCCGCACGCGCCAAGATGCCCGAGCGTGAGCTGTCCGTCACGCTCGACTGCGAGGTCTGGCGCCCGATCATCGCGTGGACGGAGGCCGACGTGATCGCCATCCACCAGCGTCACCAGATCAAGCCGAACCCGCTCTACCTGATGGGCGCCAGCCGGGTCGGGTGCTTCCCGTGCATCATGGCGCGCAAGGCCGAGTTGCGGATGGTCGGTCGCGACGCCAACCGGATGGAGGCGATCCGGATGCTGGAGGCAGTGGTGCAGCGGATTCACGCGGCCGGCCATGATGATGGCGAACATCACCACTTGCCGTCGTTGTTTTCGGCAACGCGTAAGAACGAAGACGGCCAGCGCCTCGGCGTCAGTATCGACGACGCGGTGAGGTGGGCGAACACCGTCAACCGAGCATCGCTGGACCAGGAGAACCTCTTCGGACCGGTGGACGATCCCGATGACGGGTGCATGAGGTGGGGTATGTGCGAGACCGAGAGGTGACACCTTGACCGCTCCCACGCTCGCCCGAACCTCCACCGGCGCCGTCCGCGTCCCCTTCGCCTACGCCCACGGCTACGAGGCGATCGCCATCCAGATCTGGCACCGCCTCCGCACGCACCGGGGGAGCGCGCTGGAGGACGTGGCCCGGGGGTTGCCCTGGGGCGACTGGCTCACCCGGTTGGCCGTGCCGCTCGCGGAGATCGAGGGGGCGGTGAGGGCGCAGGTCGTGCTCGTGCCGGGCGTCGTCGCGATCGAGCGGGTGGCTGCGACTGTGGTGGACGGGGTGATCACCTGCGAAGTCCTCTGCCGGCTCATGGTTCGCGGCCGGGCTTTCGGCGTTGGCGTCACCGTCGCGGACCCCTACCAGACGTCGGGGCCTCCGCTTTATTGGCAGACTCTGGCGTAGCGATGAACGCCCGCGGCCGCCGCCGCCGCCGCCGCTTCGCTCGCTCCACGCCGTCGTACTTCCCGATGGCCGGGACTTGGAGTTCTTCCGCGCCGTCGACGCCGAGAAGATCGCGGCGGAGTGCGCGGAGGCCGTCAGCTGGGGGAACCCTTGGCAGCGCGCGCTTTGGCGGGGCTCGGCGCGGGCGCTGCGTCGGTGGCTCGCTTCCGCGCCGCCTTCCCCAGCGGCCCCTTGAGCTTGAGCAGCTGCCCGAGGTGGAACGCCTCCACCGCCAGCCCAAGCGCAGCAGCGGCGACCTCTTCGCCGTCTCCGCCCTTGGCGGCCTCGTAGGCGGCGCGGGCTTCGTGGACGATGGCGGCGGCGGACTCGGTGATTCGGCTCATGCTGGCCTCCCTGTGTCGCCTCCCGTAGCCCGTGCTACGCTCGCCGGCATGGGAGCGACCAATGGGCTGGACCGTCCGCACCGCCGCCTACTGGGCTGGCCTGAGCCGCACCGGCATTGACGCCGCCCTGGGCTACTCCGTCGACTACGACGGCACCCTGGAAGGCGACTGGACCGCCACCGTCGGCGCCGTTGCGTTCGACGCTGATCAGGGAATGCAGATCGCGCTGGACGAGCGCAGCCCCCAGACCGCCACCGGCTCCGCGCTCGACGCAGCCGTCGCCCCGATCGTCTACCGCAAGGCCGCCGTCTCCAGCCGCTACACTGTCACCGCCGTAGCCGTGGGCGTCGTCGCAGCCGAGGCCATCTACCGCGACACCGACTCCCGATCGTGGCGCGTGGTGACCGGCTTCGGCATCGTCGGGATCGGGGACGAGCTCGTCGTCGAGGCCGTAGAGGCTGGGCCGCTGGCGCTCTCCCAGGGCGCGCCGACCACGCTGTCGCCGGTGACGGCATCGACCGCGCCGACGTCGCTGCTCTACACGCCAGGCGATGCCTACCAGATCGGCCGCGACGTTGAAGCCGACTCGCTGCTCCGGCGGCGCTGGACCGTCTCCCTCGGCCGCCCGCTCTGCCCGACGCCCGCGGGGATCCGGCGGACGCTGCTTGCGCTGGAGTGGGTCACGGCGGTCTCCGCGACGCGCACGGCGCCCGGGACGCTTGCGATCCGCGTGGCGCCGTCGCCGGTCGGGGCGGATCAGGAGATCGCGCTGGCAGAGGCGATCTATGCCTGCGTCGGGGCCTCCGCGCTCACGACCGGCAGCGACTCCACCGTCGTCACCGGCGTCGATGGCTTCCCCGCCACCGTCTACTGGACCGGGGCGACGACGCAGACCGTGACCGTTGCGATTACGCTGGTTCTGGCGACGGGCGTCACGCTGGCTTCGGTGTCGGCGGCGGTGGAGCAGGCCGCGCTCGCGCAGTTCGACTTGTTGAACACGGGCTCCACGCTCTATCAGCTCGCGATCGTCCAGGCGCTGCCGGGGCCGTCGTCGGGCGTCATCCGCGGGACGCTGCTGCTTGACGGCGTGAATGCGGACGTGACTCCGGCGACCTCGACCACGCTGCTTGTGCCGGGCACGGTGACCGTCGCATGACCGCCATCTACCCCACGCTCGAAGACTGGGACGCCTACGTCAACGGCCTCACGCCGGCTCCTTCGGCAATCGGCGCGTCGGGCGTCTGGATCCGTGGGCTCTCGCTGCCGTGGTCGGTGCTGGATCAGCAGCTGCTCACGCTCGCCGCCGGATACGTCGACCTGGAGCAGGCTCCGGCGTGGGTGCTGGAGATCGCTGGCGCCCAAGTCAACGAGCCCCCGGCGGGCCTCGGGACCACCGAGTACCGGCGGATCGTGGCGGGGCGGAGGCTTTCGATCGGGTCGGCGGGGGAGGTGGGCGACGTTTACGCCGTGCTCCTCGGGTTGGCCGGGGCCGAGGATGGGAGGATCGGGCTGATCAGCGATGGCGTCCACGTCGGCCTGTTCATGTACGCCTTCGCCGGGTTCACGCCATCGGAGCCGTACCTCCAGCGCGCCGGGCGCGTTCTGCGGGACGCGATCGATCGGTCCATGCCGGCCGAAGCGATCCTCTACACCGCTGCCACCTACCTCTGGGGCGCGGTGCTCTCGCCGACGAGCGCGTGGGGTTATCCGCTGGCTGTGTAGGAGTCCGACCATGCCGACCAGACCAGCCGCGCCGCCCGAGTGGGCCACCAACGGAGGAACCCGCACCGTCCCCACGCTCGGCCGCCAGGGCACGGGCTGGGTGAGCGGCGAGCCCATCGACCCGCTCCAGTGCAACGACCTCTGGGGCGAGGCCTTCGACTGGATCGGCTACCTTGCGGACATCGTCCCCGCGTCGAACGTCGTCGTCGCCGAGACCTTCCGCGTCGTCGACCCCGCCGGGCCTACCACGCGCGGCGCGTTGACCTGGACCACGATCGGGGGCAACGCCGGGCTCGTCGTTGGGGGCAACGCTGGCGGGCTTCCCGGGATCTTCTTCGACAACACCACCGGCTTCGTGAAGATCCTCCAGAGCACCGGGCCGGTTGTGATGCTGGAGGTCCAGCCCACCGGCATGGTCGGCCCCAAAGCCATCGCCGACGCGGTGTACGGCGCGCGCTTCCAGTACGACTACACAGACCTGCTCACGCTTGACCACGACTTCTCTCCGAGCGGCGGTGGCTACACGCCGATCGTCGTCAACCCGTTCGTGGGCGCCGGTCTGCCGGCCTCGCTGGTCGCGCTGGGAACGTCTCACCTGCTGTTCAACCCGAACGCCGTGCCTCAGAATGCGTCGTTCCGCAGACCGCTGGTCATCCCCTACGACCCAGCAAGCACCGGCCCGGCGCTGTTTCCCAAGCTGGTGAGCATCACCGCCACCTATGTCGGCGCCACAAACGACTTCAAGGTCCGCGTGATCAAGATCCTCAAGTCGACCGGCGCAGAGACCGTCCTCTGCACGCTCGACGCGGCTACCCCGACCTTCACGTTTGCCGGGTCAGGCGAGATCACCGATCCGCAGCTGAAGCACTACGTGGTCGAGCTGTACTCGGCTGCGCTTGGAGCTGGCCTGCCCACTGCGGATGCGCTCCGAACCGTCACGGTCGTGGCCGATCATGGCGTCCTGAACCCGATCATCTGAGGCCACGATGTCCAGCTCCGACCAGACCCTCGCCCTCCGCTACGCCCTCCTCGCGAGCGGCGCCGTCCCCGAGCAGAGCGCCGCTACCATCGACCCCACCGTTCTCCCGGCGAGGGGAAGCGGCGGCTACAGCGTCGTCGGCGCGCTCCAGGCGCTCGTTCAGATCTCGCTGCAGGAGGACACGGCGCGGCGTCGGGCGCGCGTCACCCTCGACCCGTTCGACGGCAACGACACCTACCGCCTCGAATTCCCCGACGCCTCCGCGCGCTACGACTACGTCGCCAGCGCCGCGACCCTGGCCGAGCTGATCGCGGAGTGGGTCCCGCTTCTGAACGCCTCCGCTGCGGTCAACACGATCATCACCGCCAGCGTCGATTCCGATGACGACGAGGTGATGATCATCGACTGGATCCTCCAGCCCACCGGGATCAGCGCCAGCCGCGTCGGCGGCGGGAGCGGTGTTGTCGCCGTCACCACCGAGTACGCGAGCGCGTCGGTGTTCCTGCTGGAGCGGGCCGATGTGCGGGTCACCACCGGGACCGAGACCGGTTGGGACACCTGGCAGGTGATGAACCTCCCCAGCGGCTTCGATGGGACCTATTCCCTCGTCGACGGCCAGGGCGTCCGCGTGCTCGTGCCGTGCCCTGGGAGGGCGGCGCTGTTCCCGTTCGTCGGCAACCTCGCCGGCCACGCCGACGACGTCGCGACGGCTACCGGGACCATCGCCTACGCCACACCCAAGGGCCTCGTCGCGCCGGTCGTGACTCAGTAGTACAGCAGGTAGTTGACGGTCGTGCCAGCGCCGCCGGGCGCGATCCCGAGGGTCACGGTGAGCGTGGCCCCTGATACGACGCCCCAGACGCCGCCGGCCACGCTGAGCAGCGGGTTAGCGCCGAAGCAGACGATCACCTTGCAGCCGTTGAAGCCTGAGCTCACGGCGGCGGTCTTGCTCGTGTCGCCGGCCGCGAAGGCAAGCGAGCCCGTCAGGACGTGCGACGTGCTGACCTTCTCCGCAAGCCCCTGGCCGAGGTAGCCGAGCCCGCCGGTGGGGGCGATCGTGCTGTAGCTCGACACCGTGTAGCCGGTGCCGTTCCAGACGAGGACGGCCACGTCGGTGGCGTCGGCGAGGCTGACGTTCTGGGCGAGCTCGCACGTCAGGTTGCCGGTGCCGTGCTTGAGGACCACCGTCCTGGCGCCGCTGGCGGGGCGGAGGATCAGGATCGGGATCGTCGCGCCGCCGGTCACCGTGTCGAGGTCGTCGCTGGCGGCCGATCCCTCGGTGTCGATCAGGTGCTGCGTCTGGGTGGCGGTGACGACGCCGCCGGAGATCGTGAGCGTGGTTGGCGCGCTGAGGAACAGCGTCGCCATCTGGATCGCGAGCGTCGAGCCGGAGAGCACCCGGACGACCTCGGCGGCGGTGAGGAGAGTGGCGGACATCGTGGACCTCCTTGGTCGTCGACAGGGTAGCCAGCGTGGTACGCTCCGGCCATTGGAGGCGCCTTGGACTGGACCGCGAACGTCGCACCGCACTTCGCCTGGGACGATGTCGTTACCGGCACCCCCGAGGCCGTCACCGTGCGCCGCGCTGGCCTGGCCGCAGACGCCAACGCCCAGGCCGCGATGGCGAAAACCTGCGCCGTCGCCGAGTGGATCCGCGGCCTCGTTGGTCGCCCCGTCCGCATCACCAGCGGCTACCGCGGCCCCGAGCGAACCGGCTCCCAGCACGACACCGGGCACGCGCTCGACATTCAGGTCGACGGGATCAGCGCGCTGGATCTGCTGGAGATCGTCCACGCCAGCTGGGCGAGCTCGCCCCACCCGCTGCGCCAAGTCATCGCCGAGTCGCTCCACACGGGCGCGCTGACCCTAGCGAGGCCGATGGCGGCAAAATGCGGCGTCTGGCTCCACGTCGCCATCGCCACCGGGGAGTGGCGCCGGCCTTCGACGCTGCCCTGGGCGACCTCGGTGGCGCCGGTGAGCGGGCGGCGCGTGTATGCCGCGTGGAGCGCATGATGCCCGAAGACACGCCCGCACCATCGCCCAAAGTCGACACGCTCGCGGCCCTCGGTCCGCTGGTGGAGCTCGTCGCCAAAGGCGGCGCCGGTGCCCTCGCTGTGATCGTGCTGGCGTGGCAGGTCTACACCGGAACGACCTCAATCCAAGCGAGGATCGAGACGCTTGACACCTCAATGCGGACGGAGATCGGCGGGCTCGCGACGAGGATCGCCACGCTGGAGCAACGGGTCGCCATCGCCGACGCGATCCGGGAGCGTGACGAGCGCGAGGCACAGCACGAGGCGCAGCACGAGGCGCCAGCGCCAGCGCCCACGAGGCGATAGACGCGGCTACGTAGGACGTGCTACACGGTACGCGGGGGCCGCCTATGCGAACAGCCTGCACCGGACTATGACCCTTGAAGCTCTGCACATCGCAGGCGCGTGCTTTACCACTGCAACGCTGGCGGTTGTGCTTGTACTGTGGGTCGTGGCCGAGCAGCGGCGGGCGGCGGCGGAGCAGCGGGCGCACGCGGCGCGGCTGGCGATGATCGCGCACCACACCGAGACTTTGCGGCTGGCCGGGATCGTCGCTGACCAGTTTGATCGGGCCGTTGCCAACCTGCCAGCCCACCCGTACCTCGATCCGTTGTTCGCTTCCGCGCAGCAGGGATACTCAGCGGTGCGCGTGATTCAGCGCGCCTCACAATGCGCGATCGACGCGCTCCTAGGGGATCATCATGGGTAGCTCGATCAACGAAGGCACGTCGAACCATCACGGCCACGTCACGATGCACCGCAGCGGGCCGGGCTTCCACACCGGATGCAGCCTCGGGCGCCTGTACCCGTCCGAGGTCTGCGGCACCGACTCGGCGAAGTGGGCCACGGCGAACGCCACACTCGATCTGGTGGACGACATCCGCCGCGCCGGCGCCAAGTACCTCGCTGGCACCGGCTCGATGGCCGCCGTTGACAGCCTCTTCGCGGCGCTCACATCCACCCCGAGCGGCAGTCCGTGGACGAACACCGCGGCTTCGTGGTGGTCCGGTCTGACGACCGCGCAGAAGGGTGACCAGCTTCTGAAGCTTTGTTCCGCCTGCGTTGACGTGCGTCATTCCTCGTAGGTGGACCGCCGCACCCGTGACGTGGTACGCGGTGGGCACGCCATAGGAGGCCACTTGCCCGTGTTCCTGATCATCGCGTTCCTGTCCGCGCTCGCGCTCGCCCTCCACGCCGCCGGCGCTGCCTTCGACGGCCTCGCCGCTGGCCTCGCCGCTGGCCTCGCCGCGCTCCCCCAGGACCACGAGCACGCTCCGCCACCGCAGCCCCCGGCTGTCGCGCCCGCTCCCCCGCCCGATGCCATCGCCGGCGAGACCTACGCCGAGTTCTTCGCGCGCACCGGCTACCTGCTCAAGGGGCCGGACGACCACGAGATCAGCGGCTTCCACGTCTTCGATGGGCACGCGTGGGTTCCTGCGACCGCGTGACCGTTGCCCCCAGCGCCGCCACCGGCTACCATCACCCCGAGCGCGTCGTGCCTCCAGTGTGGTAACCGGTGCCCCCTTCGCGCTCTGAGCCCTCGCCGATTCGTCGGCGGGGGTTCGCCCGTTTAGGCCCGGAGGGCGTCGAGGAACGCCTGGAGTGCTCTCCGCTCGCGCTGGAGGTTGCGGATCATCTCGTCGATCTCCCCGATCCGCGCCTCGGCCGTGTCCAGCGTCGGCGCCTTCAGCTTCTCCGCTGGCCGCCAGCCGAGCGGGCCGTAGACGTAGGCGCCGATGGGGCCGCGCTGGACGATCAGCCGCTTCACCGCCAGCCGCGAGAGGTGGGCGCCGGCCGCTTTGGAGTTGGAGCCGAACGCCCGGCCGACGTCGACGCTGGTGCATCCGGGGTTGGCGACTACGAACGCGAGGACCTGTTCGCCGGTCAAAACAGATCCTCCACCCGGCCCGGCTTCTCCCCGAGCGCCGGCTTCGGAGCCCCTTCGACCTCGATCCGCCGGCACCCAAACCGAGGCGCACGCACCGTCCGCACCCGCGCCGCGACCCACGCCTCCCGCTCTGCCTTCGTGGGGCACAACGCGCGCCCCATCTTCTCCAGCAGCTGCACGCCCGGCGCCCCCGTCGCCATCTCCCAGGACGCCAGCAACCCGGCGAGGTGCTCGTCGACCTCGACACCACCGCGCCGCAGCCACTCCGCGAGCGCCTCGGCTCCCGCTCCGGCCACCGCGATCCGCTTCTCCGTCGAGAGCGCCCCGACCTCGAAGCCGTCGACGAGGATCGGCGCGTCGGTCGCCGCCTCGCGGACCGTCGCTGCGAGGTCGTCAGCGGCGGCCTGGAGGCCTTGCCAATCGCGGACCACGTCCAGCACGTCCCCACCGCCCCGGAACGCTCTGGCGGGCTCACAGGCGGCCGCGTAGGGGCAACCACCGCAGGCTGGGGATGGGCGGGCGGTGCGGTCGGTGTCGAGCGCGCGCATCGTCATCGAGAGGTCATCGCGCCACTGGGTCAGCAGCGCCGTGCCGTCCTCGTCGAGCTGGATCAGGCGCTCGAACCGCTGGCGGCGACGGAGCGACGACACCCGCAAGAGGATCGCCGTAGCGTCAGGGTAGGTCAGCCAGGCGCAGACGGCTTGGGCGCGGCGCTGGAGCGTGTCGAGCTCGTCGTCGGTGGCTTGCCAACTGCTCTTGTAGTCCTCGACCACCGCGGTCTTCTGGACGAAGTCGTCTTCGTCGGTGTCCTCGTAGAAGTCGACCACGTCGATCCGGGTGGCGAAGTAGGGGTCGGCGTCCGTCGGCTGCCACGCCGAGTCGAACGCGAACCGCTGCTCGTAGAAGGCCGACGGGGAGAGCGGGAACGCCTCGACCCACGCGAGCGCCAAGTCTCGCCCGGCGAAGACCTGATCGGGGTGGAGCGGCCCTTCCGCGTCAATGCCGGTGCGGCCGATGGTCAGGAGCCGCTCGCACGTCTCGTTGACGCTGCGGCCTTCGCCCAGCGCGTGGAGCACCTCGTGCGCGACGGTGCCGGTGCCGAAGATGCGGCGGTCCTGGGGGGTGCCGGCTTCGTAGTGGACGACGGCGGCGGGGCAGTGGTTTAGGAAGAGCTGGAGCGTGGTGGGGCGGTGGGTCATCTGCGATCTCCGTGGTTCAAGGGCATCACCTCCAACCGCAGCACCCCGAAGCGTTGTCGGGTTGCAGCAGACCGCGTGGGATGCTGCGGTTGGAGGCGGTGCGGCGTGGGCGCCAGGTGGGTCAGACGGCGAGGACCTCGGCGACGTTGAAGCCGAGCCAGCGCCAGCCCGCGCAGGTGGTCCACATGTACCAGCCGCGCCCACTGTCGCCGGTGCGGAAGGAAACCATAGCGCCGACGTGCTTCTCGATGCGGGTTTTGGTGCTCATCGGGGACTCCTTCGGGGCGGTCAGTTCCACCCACGCCCGAAGGATAACCGCTACCCGAAGCACCGTCAACGCTAGCGGTTAGCTTCCGTCAACATCGTCTGCTGCCGCGCGATCCCAACCAGCCGAACACGCTTCCCGCGGAGCCCGTCGACCGCGATGATCTGCGAAAGCGGGACGGTGAACGTCGCCGAGATCGTCAGCGTGCACGGGTCGCCAGCGGTCAGCGTGAGCGATCGGATCGGCGCGCAGCCCACGACCGCCTCTCCGACGTCGCCCGTCTCGGTGACCTCGCAGAGCCGCCAGTCAAGATCAGTCGCCCACTCCTTCCGCTGGGTCTGGCCGCCTCCGCGTTCCGTCCGCCGCTCGTAGTAGTCCACGGTCCCTGGGAGCACGCTCTCCACGCGCTCTGCGTGCTCGCGCGTCTCCACGCGGGCCTGCACCCTGACGTCGACCCGGAGCCGGCCGGGGACCGCGTCCTGAGCCCAACTCGTGGCGTTGAGGCCGTCCACGTCGACGGCGCTGTCGCTGACGACGAGGGGGATCTGGCGGTGGACTGCCAGCACCGTCGGCGGCGGGGCGGTCTCGTCGTCGAACGGCGACTCGCCGGGCTCGGGGGGAAGGTTGGACATCTCAGGCTCCTTCGATGGTCAGGTGATCGTCTGCGGTGATGCCCCGGACCTGCGTCTGGAGCGACAGAAGCCGGCGCGAGGCCGACGCGAGGAAGTCGTGGGCGGACTCGTCGGGCGAGACGTCGATCGCGGGGTAGCGAGTGCCGGCGCCGGTGCGCTCAACCAGCGTCATCGTGAACCGGAAGCCGGTGGGGTTGTAGCTCTCCAGCCCGAGGTCTTTGGCGGCGCGGTCCATCGACTCCTTGAGGCCGAGGATCCCGCGGCCGCTGACCCATGCGTTGGTCGAGAACCGGACCACCGGCGTGGGCGGGCGATACCTCTCCATGACCTCCGGAGTGAAGCTGAGGCGGAAGAGGAGCGACGTCGACGGGCTACACGGCGCCTTCTCCTTGTCCCCCGGCGGGCGCTGACGGAACGGGCAGGCGTCGCCGCCGCAGGGGATCGTGCGCCAGTCGCTCGGCCCCTTCTCGCCACTCCACCGGCGGGCCTGGACGCCGTCGCCTGAGCACGTCGGACGCTTCCCGGGCGGCGGCTTGTGACCGGGGAGGACCTGCGCCCGGTAGAGCTGGCTGAACATGCCGTCGCTGCGGGGCAGGTCGCCCCAGACGGTGTCGCCCCACGGGCCGATGAGCACGCCGCGGATGACCCGGCGGGAGCGGGCGAACTTCTGGTAGGCATCGCTCTTCGTCTGGACCACGCCGCCGACGATCGCGTCGTCCGGCGGTTGGTTCCAGAAGCCGAACGAGGGGTGAGCGTTGCAGACCCCGCCGGGGCTCTCGTGCGTCTCGCGGATGTGGAAGCGGTCGCGCTGCTCCGGGAACCCGCGCGGCCCCTTGATCGCGATCTTCACCGCGGCGCCGATGGGCTCGATGCCTTTGAGGCCTGCGATCATGGCTTGCTCCTCAGCCGCGCCCGAAGCCAGATCTCTCCGGCCTCGGCGTCGCGGACGATGACGGGGTGGGTGTGGGTGCCGACGGAGATGCTGTCGATCGATCCGGTGACCAGGAGGCCGCGGCGGTGATCGGTGAAGCGGAGGCGGGCGCGGGGCGTGTCGACCTGGCCGCTTTCGATTTGGGCGAGGAGGGTCACACCGCCACCCCCTTCGCCCGCGCACGCTCGACCGCAGCGGCGGCGGTGTTGCCGGAGCCCCCGCCACGCTCGCTGGTGATGAGCCAGGCGAAGCCCGTGCTGGCGTCGCTCGGGCAGTAGGTGACCGTCGTGCCCTCCTCCGCCTTCGGGTGGCCCCAGATGCAGCTGTCCAGCGTCGCCTCCGTCATCGGGAGCGTGATGCCGGCGGCGGCCGCCTCGGCGTGGGCTGCGGTCGCGAACTTGATCAGGTCGTCCATCTCGTCCTCCGGTGTGGTGAACGCCCTCTAACCGCTAGCGTTGCGCCTGCAAGCCCTAGCGGTTAACTCGTGGCTGGAGGTCCCATGACCACACTGGCAGAAGCAGCAGAAGCAGACCGCGCCGCCCTCGGCTTGACCGTCACCGCCTACGTCGAGCAGCTCGGCCTCGGCAGCGCCACCGGCGCCGCGATGACCTGGAGCCGCATCGTCGGCGCGGAGCCCCGGGCGCGGCCGGTGTTCGCGGCGCTACGGCACCTCAAGGCGTCGCCGGAGCTGGCGGCGGAGGCGTTGGCGGGGGTCTTCGGGGTTGGCGCCGACACCATCCGCGTGATCGCCAAGAGCAGCGGAGGGTGGGCGAAGGTGCTCGCGAAGACCACCGGGAACCGGGCGGAGTCGGGGGCGATGGAGGTGGTGCTGGAGGAGTGGTTCGCGATGATTCGGGGCGAAGGGTGACCACGCCGCTCTGGTCATACATGGGCGGCAAGCGCAAACTAGCCCCCACGATCCTCGAAGCCCTCGGCCCCTGCGACCGCTACGTCGAGCCCTTCGTCGGCGCGGGCGCTGTTGCGCTCGCTCGCGGTGGGAGGATGTGGATCAACGACATCGACGCGCCGCTGGTTGCGCTGTGGGAGCAGGTCCAGCGGGTGCCGGCAGAGCTTCACGCCGCGATTACCCAGCGCGCTGCCGGGCCCTGGGACGCCATCCGCTTCGAGGGCCTCCGCGTGCGCGAGGCCTTCGACCAGGACCCCGCGGACCTCTGGCTGCTCCTGAACCTCTGCTACAACGGCCTATACCGGCGCGGGCAGTTCGGCCGGTTCAACGCGCCGTGGTCGGGTCGCGAGGCGGCGGCGGTTCCGGCGCTGGAGGCGTGGCTGGAGGCGGCAGGGGCGCTGGCGGACGCGAGGATCACGAACCTCCCGGCGCTCGACGTGCTCGCGGAGTGCGGCGCTGGGGATGGCATCTACCTCGACCCGCCTTACGTCGGCGTCCAGGCCTACTCCGGCGGCGCGAGGTGGGAGCGGCGCGACCTCGTGGAGCTGCTCAACGCGGCGCGGGCGGCGGCGGCGCGTGGGGCGGTGGTGGCGTTCTCGCACCACGCTGACGTGATCGACCTCGTCGGGGGCATGCGCGTGGTCGAGGTCGAGGCAGCGCGGCCGGTGAACCGGGATGGAGCGGGGCGCGGGAAGGTGCGCGAGATCGTGGCGGTGCTTGGCCCTACGAGCGCGCCGAGCGTCGTGGGCGGCTCCGAGTCCGCCCGCGATGCCTGAGCGCCCCGTAGCGCCCAAGGACGCCCGCTGCTGCTGGTGGTGCGGGAAGCCCGGCGCCGCCCGGCCGCTGGGTGGGCCGCTGGAGGCGCCGACGCTGTCCGAGGCCATCGCGCACCCGGCGGTGGTCCTCGTCTGCGCGCCGCGTTGTGAGGCGGAGTGGGAAACGCACGTTGCCAGCCGCGAGGGTAGCGGTTAGCATCGGTCCACCACACTGGAGGAACCGATGGCCCATGCCGACTGGCAGGTCTGGTCAACGACTGCGCCCGACGCGATCGAAGTGAGCGAGACGCCCGCGACCCCCGAGGAAGCCGTGCGCGATGCGTGCCTCTGGAACTGCGGGATTGACGGCTGCTCCTGGTTCGGCGGGGGCGTCGCCACCGTCGTCGTCGTCTCGCCCGAGGGGGAGCGGTGGACGTGTGCGGTGGTGATTGTGATGGACGAGCGGCTGGTCGAGCTGACGCCAATGGTGCCGGCGTGATTCCCTTCCCCATGCTCTGGGGATCCCGTGAGCCCCGGGACTGGCAGCGCCGGGCGTTCACCGAGCTCATGCCGATCATCCGCAGCCGAAAGCCGGTCGTGATGCAGGCCTGCACTGGCGCCGGAAAGACCGTGATCCAACTCGCGATCGTCTCGGAGATCCTCAAGACGCTCAAGGCTGGGTGGGTGATCATCATCTCCGTTCCGAAGCAGAGCCTCGTGGAGCAGACCTACGACGAAGCCCGGATGGTGCTCCCCGTGGGCAGCGTCGGCCGGTGGTACGCCAACAAGAAGGAAGCCAGCCGCGTCACGATCGTCTGCCACAACTCGGCGCCCGGCTACGTCGAGCACATCAAAGGGCAGGGCGTGCGCGTCGCGTTCTGGCTGGCCGACGAGTGCCACCGCGCCGACTCCGACACCGTGGTCGACACCATCCTCGCCGCCGCCCCCTGGACCCGGCTTGGCGTCACCGCGACCCCGTTCGGCTCCGTCGCAAACCCGGGGCTCCGAGGCTGGGAGGACATCGCCTTCAGCTACCCGCTCGACGAGGCCGTTCGCGACGGCGTGCTCGTCCCCTTCCGCTTCGTCGCCGCCCCCAAAGACGGGGAGGACACGAACGAGGCCGTGATCGAGATGATCAAGCGGGATGCCCCGCCCGGCCCCGGCCTCGTCAGCGCCAACGACATCATTGACGCCGAGTGGTACGCCGACGTCCTCACGAGCGAAGGGATCCCGGCGGTCGCCGTCCACAGCAAGATCCCGAAGAAGGAGCAGCTCCGGCGGATCGCCAACGTCATCGCCGGCCAGTACCGCGCGATCGTCCACGTCGACCTGCTCACCGAGGGCCGCGACATTCCCGGGCTCCGCTGGTTGGCCGCGCGCCGCCAACGGGGGAGCGCCGTCGCCATCGCCCAAGAGGCGGGGCGGATCGCGAGGGTATGCCGGGACGATGATCCGTCGGTGGCGTGGGCGGGGCCGAAGACCGAGGCGGTGATCCTCATGCCGCTCTACGTGCCGGTGATGGAGTCGATCTTCAACGACCCGAACATCACCCCCGAGCTCACCGCGCAGCGCCTCCAAGCCGCCGCCGCCTACGAGGTCAACGGGCCGCCGAAGGAAGTGCTCCTCCCGCCGACCGAGGCGGCCTCGCAGGTCGCGAACTACCTCCACAAGCTGATCCGCCAGGCCGAGGAGGAGGGCGTCGAGGTCGCGCCGCGCCAGCCAGCCGGGCCGTGGGAGGTGCTGATGCCGACGCCGAAGCAGCTCAAGAGCCTCGACGAGCTCGTCGCCAACGCGCGCAAGAGCCCGATCAAGGCGCTGCCGGAGATCTGCCGGGAGGAGATCCGCAAGGTCACCCAGCGGCCGGGGCTGCTGACGTGCGGGCAGATGCACGACCTCTTGCGGCTGCTGATTGGGCTCCGGCGGCACCAGCAGAACTACGCCCGGACGCACTCCCATATGCCGATCAACGCACAGTTTTGGAAGGGGATGCGCGACGCTCGCGAGGCACCGCCGATGCGGGCGGTGCTTTCGCTTGTGAGGGCGCCGTGAACCGAGCCGTCCGCGAGTGGCTCGACTCCCCCGATGGCCGCGCCGCCCGCTGGAGGGCCATCGCCGACGCCGACCGCGTGGCGGGACTCAACCGGTGGTGGCTGCGGTGGCTGGAGTCGTGGCCGGGGATCGCGTTCCGCAGTCGCGCCCAGGCCATCTACGAGCAGCGGACGTGGTGCTGCTGTCCGCCGTTTACCCATGACACCCCGTGGCAGCGCGAGCTCGACGCGCGGTGGGAGTGGACGATGGCGAGGATTCCGCCGGAGCCGGAGCGGTGGCGGCCCGACGCGGCGCCGTTCTTCGACGAGGCCTTGTTCGCGCGAGAGTTCTGCGAAGCCCTGATCGGCGCGCTCAACACCCTAGACCTGCCGCCGCGAATCGGGTAAGCTGTGGGCGTCCGTGTCGGGACCTCGTGGGGTGAGCCCCACCGGGCCGGGGTAGCTCCCCGGCCCGCCTCCCCGACACTGGCGAGGGTGAAGCGATGGACGAGCAGAAGACCGCGCCACGCGCGGATGATGTCGTGTTGTCCGCAGAGATCATCCAGACGGTGATGTTCGCGCTGGAGAACGCGCTGGTCGAGGGCGACGATGTGGCCGAGGCGCTGGACGTGTTCGGCAACGTCGAGCGGATGGCGAACGGCGACGCCGTGCGCGTGGTGCTGGCATGAGCGCCAGGGCAGATGCGCAGACCCCGATCGACCGCCTTACCTTCGTGATCGAGGCGGGAGAGAAGGCGAGGGATCGCCCGACAACCGACAACGTCGCCAAGGCCAAGAAGACCTGGGACCGCTACCTGAGCAACGTGGCCCGCTTTGACGCGCACGCAGTGACGGAAGATCCTCGATACCTGTTCCTGATCGCCAGGATGAAGGAGATCGACCGGGAATGGGTGGCGCGCGCAAACACCCTTACCAGGGCGATGGAGGACGTGGTCGAGAAGACCAAAACCAAGCGCCCGAACCTCCGTCTCGTCGAGAAGGACACCCACGCCGATCAGCGCGAGATGGACGTCTGGAACCGCCTCGATCGCAGCGGCGGAGACAAGCCCCGCGCCACCGCGACCCTGGTCAACTACGCCCGGATCTTCGAACTGGACAGCCGGTGGCGCGACCGCATCCGCCTCAACGAGTTCAGCGGCGACGTGGAGATCGACGACGAGCCCATCACCGACGACAGCCCCACCGCTGCCGCCGTGTGGATGGCCGAGACCTACGCGATCAACGCCGCCAGCCGCACCGTCCACGAGGCCATGCGCCACGTCGGCCGGTCCAACAGCTACCACCCCGTTCGCGAGTACCTTCGGACGTTGAAGTGGGACAAGAAGCCACGGCTACCTGACCTGCTCTCCGGGTACATGCAGGCCCGCGCCATCCACGACGGACACCGCGACCTCCTCCAGCTCATCGGTCAGCGGTGGATGATCAGCGCCGTCGCCAGGGTGATGGACCCCGGGTGCCAGGTCAAGAGCGCGCTCCTCCTCCTGGGCGACCAGGACGCGGGCAAGAGCCGGGCGCTGGAGATCCTCGGGGGCGACTGGTACTCCCGCAGCCGCTTGGACCTCCGTTCAAAGGACGGGATGGCGCAGGTCCAGGGCGTCTGGATCTACGAGATCCCCGAGGTCAAGCACATGTTCGACAGCCGCACGGCGGAGGAGATCAAGGCCTTTATCGACCAGCCCGACGATCGCTACCGCGCGCACTTCGGCCGCGTCGTCACCAGTCACCCCCGACAGATGGTCTTCGCCGCCACCGACAACAACGAGCGGCTGCTCAACGATCCCACCGGTGCGGCCCGGTACTGGCCTGTTTCGGTCGGAAAAATCGATCTTGCCGCGCTCGCCGCAGATCGCGATCAACTGTGGGCGGAAGCCGTTATTCGCTACGACGGGGGCGAGCGGTGGTTCTTCGATTCTGCCGAGTCCCGATGCCTCTCGGAAATCGCCAACGAGCACAGCCAAGAGGACCCTTGGACCGGCAAGATCGGGTGGTGGATGAACGAGGCAAGCAACCTCGGCAAGACGTTCGAGATCAACGAGATCTTGCACGGTATCGGTCTCGATCTCAAGGCCCAGGACACCCTCAGCGCGCACCGCGTTGGTACGATTTTGAGGGACCTTGGTTGCGTAAACCGCCGGGAGAATCGGGGCTCACGCAAGCCGCACGTCTGGTATCTTCCCCGATGAGCGTGGACCGCTTGGACCGCTTTGGACCGCTTTGTTTTGAGCAAGCGGTCCGCCGATCTGATCGCCCCCGCCTAGCTCCGTACCGCTTACCCCTAAAAAACACGCGATCTGGATGAGAATTCTAAAAGGCCTTGGGGATGACTCTCACCCCGCGATCCCAGCACGCGACGCAAAAGATCGGGCCTTTTTTACCTCGAAGCGGTCCAGTCCCAAACCAAGCGACATTCAACCCCAAGAACCGTTGGACCGCTTTGTCGATCGTATACGGTCCAAAGCGGTCCCTAGCGGTCCGCCCCAAAGCCACACTGGAGCCCACCCATGATCCAACGCATCGAGCGCCACCTCACCCCCCCCAAGCGTCCGATCCCCAGCGTAGGCACCGACCCCGGCAAGAGCGCCGGAGCTCTGGCCTACGTCGACGGCCTGCGCGTCGTCTGGGTGCTGGACTACGCCCAGAAGTCGAACGGCTACGACGCCAACGGAGAGCGCCACCCGTCGGCCTGGCACGCGCT
>Ga0114977_10000194_pt1 | contig 39778 bp, 62 predicted proteins | sample S_130805_MF_Meta_FD_87026 | JGI IMG/M metagenome (GOLD analysis project Ga0114977, IMG submission 87026) | Freshwater microbial communities from Lake Simoncouche, Canada to study carbon cycling - S_130805_MF_MetaG | ecosystem: Environmental > Aquatic > Freshwater > Lake | place: Lake...
ACACAGTTCCTAACGAGTCGATGGCCGAGGATTGGTGTGTGGATCAGTTCGTGCTTGCAAAGCAGCTACCCGCAGTTAACACGGTTTGGCTGGACGATCGCTACAACTGGGGCTGGATTCGCAAAGATTGGCAAGAAGGGTTGGACGATGCGTTTGCGATTCATCTTAACGGGGCAGTACCAGAAGATCGTATGAAATGGTTGCGAGAGTTGGCGGATCGATACTTTAGCGATTCAGCAACCGCTCAACCCTAGCTAAAGCAGCAGCAAGGCAAATGCAGACGCCAAGCTGATTACCCTGGTACGCAACCGCACAGCCAATCACGAAAACTACAGCACTAAGCAGCGAGCTTGAAACGTTAGCAGCAATTCCAAGTGCGGAAGTGTCTTTCTTACCAAGCAGGATCGCAATCTCTTCCAGTCGCTTTTCGGTCGCTTGTTGCGATGCCACCAAATCATCTATCGTTAATCGACTCATCTCACCCCCCCCACTAACCACAGAACCAAGTAAGCCAAACAAAACACCACCAGCAAAACAAAGCTGGCGGCTATACGTTTGAGGAAATTCTCAGCGTCCATTGTAGCACCTTGGAATTTTTCGTGGTTCAAAAATAACGCCGTGCGCCGCGCAGTACAACCACCAAAAAAACCTGCACTTTTGCGGGAATACAACACCCCTTGCGGGGGCATTTTCAACATCGGTATTCGCTTGGTTTCCAGCGTTTCTTTACCGGAAGCAGGATTTGAAACCCTGCACAACCCTGGTTGAACGCCCTCGGCGCAGTGCGCATCGCAGTACAAAAGGCGGCGCGCAGTGCGCAGTTTGTTTTAATCAGAGGGGTCGGAGAATAATTGTTCAACGAATCGAATCCATTACCGCTGCGATGAACTCCGCAGCGACTTGCGGGACGATCGCGTTTCCCAATCCACGTATCTGAGCCACTCGCCCGGATACCCCATGAGCCAACACACAAACACCGGGTTTAGTTGGCCTGGCTTTTCCGTCGCTGCATGGCAACCATTCAACGCCGTCCCAATGGCTTGATCCCGCAGGCAGGCTGCTCCGGTCCCTTTGCGGTTGACTCGGTTCGCATCGAACCCGCCCGCCGCTTCTGACGCTTTGGGCGTTGCCCAACCAGCTGCCATGTTTATCGTTGATGCTCGGTTCGCTCCGCTCTCTCGCTGCCAACCTTCCCCGTGGTCGATGCCCCTTGTCGCTGCGTTCGCGTCCGGCGTTGGCCATCCGGCCAACATCGCCACTTCGTTCAACGGTCGCGAGTTCTTGCAGTGTTGGTTGCTCTTGCCGTTCTTCCAATCGCGAGCCGCTGCGGTGGGCCACCCAGAACAGTCTTTGGCGGATGTGCGGCGCACCGACGCCCGCAGCGCACAAATCGGCAGCCCCGACCGCATAGCCCAATGCTTCCAGGTCAGTGCGTACATCGGACAACCAATTCCTTCCATCCTCTGACGCAACTTGCTCTCCAAAGATTGTTGCAGGGCGGCACTCGTGAATGAGACGCCGGAACTCCGGCCAAAGGTGTCGGTCGTCTTTGACTCCCTTTCGCTTGCCTGCGGCGCTGAATGGTTGGCAGGGGCAACTTCCGGTCCAAACGGTAGCATCATCTGGCCAACCGGCCATTTCGAGTGCGAGAGGCCATCCGCCGATACCGGCGAAGAAATGGCATTGGGTGAATCTGCTAACGTCATTGCCTGTTACGTCCTTGATTGAACGGTCATCTATGAAATCTATCTGCAACGGCAGGCACGATAACCAATGTGCTGCGTGCGGGTCGAACTCGTTCGCGTACACCGATCGTTGAACAATGTGTTGTTGCGGATTTGCCGGCATAGTCTTTTCTGATGGTTAAATCACTCGCGGCAAAACCGCAAAACACAAGCGTTACCATGACCTAGAACAACACGCCCTGGGTCAATCTCTCTTTGCTGATCTCGACATACTCCGGGTTCAACTCGATCCCGATGAATCGCCGTCCATTGTGCTTCGCCATCTTCGCGGTCGTTCCGCTCCCGCTAAACGGGTCTAGCACAATTTCACCTTCGTTTGACCAACTCTGTATGTGATCCCTTGCTAACGCTTCGGGAAAAATCGCTGGATGCTCAAACGCTATTTTGTCTTTGCTGCTGTGGTTGAATCCGTTGGCAAATTCCCACACGTTCCCGCGCACGCCGTATTCTTTGACCTTTGCACCCGTTCGCATCGCCCATGATTCTTCAAGCGTTCCATCTGCTTTCCGCTGTGTCGATGCTCCGAGGCTTTGGCCTCCGTAATTGTTCTTTTTGTCCGCGATGAGGTTGACCGTTTTCGGTGCGCCTTTGGCGAAAACGTACATGTACTCAAACGTCGGATAGTATCGCGTCGTCTCTGGGAACTTCGCGACACGCTGATAAATCATCGTGTCATGCTGCTTCAATCCAATGCGGCGAAAAAACGCTGCTTGTTCTGCCGATGTTCCGGTTTCGCTGCCGTCTATCGTGGCATCGTTGACCACCCAAACAATCACGCCTCCAGGCTTGAGGATTCGTTTCAACTGCCACGCAACGCCGTAGAAATCCCACGAATGCCCACCATACGTTCGCAAATCGTCGTATGGTGGCGATGTGACAACTAGGTCGATGCAATCTCTTGGAAACGATCCCATCACGTCGCAATTGTCGCCGCATATAATCTGGTCCAATGGCAACGCAGGCATGGTAACAATGTCATGCATCGGAGCACTCGATAACGTCGTTTGGTTTTGCAATGTTTTTCTCCTCGTGCCCGATGATGACAAGCGTTATGCGGATGGTTTGCGTGCGTTGATTCGACGAAAAAACGCTTCATCCTTCCGACCAAAATTCCGCCCTGGCCTACACAGCCAAATGTAATAACACTCCACAAACTCCAAAACTTCCTCGTCTTCAAATTGAATCCAGCTTATTTCATCCCCGTCTTCAATTGCGTGATGGTGTATCCACTTTGTTCCGCCTAATCGATGTGCTAAATCATTTGATTTTCCCACATACTCAATTCTTCCCTCGTTGTGCAGGAAATAGATGGCTGCAATACCCGGGATGTATATATCAAAAACGCTTCCGAACGGTGCAGGCGGATCTGGATACCGGGCTAACTCTGCGAACAATTCATGCTTTTGTAGTGGCCGCGAATCCACATAACAACGCGATGGACCCAAGCCCTCATTACTGTCTGTACTCATCTTCGAATCTCCTTTCGGGCTGGGTCATCGCCAGCGTTATGCCGATCAAGCGGTCAGCATGTAAATGACTCGTCTGTCCAATACTGGTGGCATCAGGTTGTAGCTCATTCGAAACATCGCGTCGTCGATCACGTAGAAAACCATCTCGCGTTCTTCGGTGATGATGCCAGCGTAAACCAACCACTCAAAATCCTCTGGACCGTACTCAACGAACCGTTCTTTGACGATGATTTCCTCTTTTGCAACCGCCTTGCCGTTGGGGAGCTTATACCGGCCAGATGGCTTGTCGCGTTCCATATGCGGGTTGGTTCGAACTCGAAATTCTGCAAACATCGATCCTGGTTTGTCGAACTGCCCACGGTCGAGCTTGGCTTTCACTGCTTCCCAATTTGCGGGATGACAAACTATTAACGGCATAACAATCCAATGCAACGAAGTTGCGGTTAAGGTTTACTCTCAATGGTGAATCAACGGGCCGCAACTCGTTGATTGGAAACGTTAGGTGGATTTCCAAAGATCATCGATAGACTTTTCGTCTTGGTCTATGTATCCATCGTACATGTATGACTGGTGTTCCTCTTTCGGCAATCCGTCTTCAAGAACTTCTCCAGCGGTCCAGCAATCCAAAGCAGCGTACTTGTGCATTCTCACTTTCCTTGGCGTTCTAATCAATTCTTCGGCTGTCTCGCAATCAACCGCGTTGTAGACACCGAAAACCAAGTATCCAGGGAAATCTATACCATGCTTCGGCCATCGAATTTCCAAACCGTCGCACGGACCTCCTTCAAGATACACGATGGCCACAGGCTCCAAATTCTTATCGTCTTCACTCATAAGACCACCTAACAAAAAAATGCACCGGAGTTGCCGTCCGGCTGTTTCCTCATTGACACTCACCGGCGGCAACCCGGTGATTTTGTCCGTTAAAGTTTTTGATCCGACAACTCAAAAGCCGTCGCCCAATCCGAAGCGGTCAACATTAAATAATGTTCCTCCGCAACACGATCACTGTGCCCGAACCACTCGCGGCAAGCATGGGACGCAAATTTATTGCCTGCATCGGTACGGGCTGAAGCTCGCAGATTGATCCAAAGCTTTTCCCAACCGTGAAGGTTCGCGTTCTTGATCGCGTCCAGCAACCAGCCGCGCCACGTTGTAGCCGCCGACGCCCGAGCTCTCACAAACACATAGCCAGTTTTGGTCGATAGGTTGTATTGGGTTTGCAGTTCATGGACCGCCCCGAGCATTGGGACAACGCGAGAACCTGTTTTGGTTGCTTTGGCGATCCGTAGCCGCCGGTTTTCGAAATCAATATCTTCCCAAGTCAACGCTAAGGCTTCATGCGGTATTCGAAGGCCGCAAAAACGAGCGAGGACGAAGATAGTTCTTATGTCTTGATGATCGCAACCCGCTAGAACATGCTGAGTAGTTTGGGGCGTTAGATAGAATTGTCGCTCCTTGTTCGTTGTCGCCTGGACGTTTACGCCTGCAAACGGATTCGACGTTAATAGCTTCGAGTCAACCGCCCAACCAAAGACCTGCCAAGTTCGTTCAATGACCTTCTTCGCGTGTGAGGAAGCATGGACAGCGGCGAAATCTCGTGCGAATTGTTTCGCATCTGCAACAGTTACCGTAGCCAGATCGATGTCACCGAGTTGGCTTATCGCATGTTTGCGAGCTGTTCCAAATCCCTTCAAGGTAGATTGCGAAAAGTCTGTACGGCTCGCAACGTAAGAATCCCAAGCCTTGCCGAGAGTCATTGCGACGGGTTTCGACCAATGGCAAAGCAACCCGAATTCCGAAAGCTTATCGAGTAGTTTTTGCTCGCATCGCATGAGCCAAGCAGAACTTCTCTCGTCGGGCTCCAGTCCGTTGCGGTTGCCGATCCGGATAGCTTCGATGCGGTCGCGAATAAACTCCGCTTGCGACTTCGTTACCCGCCCGAGATAGATCGACTGGCGATTTCCAGCCGTCGAAATGTAGCAGTACCAGCCGCCCCGCTTGTGCTTCGAAATGGTAGTCACGACAGCACCCCGAAAAACTTATCCACTTCGGCGCGGTGGAAAAGAATCTGCTTACCTACCAATTTTCCGCGAAGCTCGCCGCGTTCGCGCAGCCCGACAATCGTTCCCTCGCCAACGCCCATCGCATCGGCTAGTTCTTTGATTGTGTAAGCGATCTTGGAAGTGAATTTTACTTCGCTTAGCTTGTCGATGAGAACCGAAGCTAGTTCGTCAACTGGTGTTGTAACCATGTTTTGCAACCTGAGAAACGTTGAACTGGAATCGGGGTGGATACGTTCAGAACATTGACGGCTGTGGGGAAGTGTACTCGGCTGGCGAACGGAAGGCAAGCGGCAAATAATCAAACGATGTTTGTACTTTTTTCAAAGCGACAGCCCGCGACTTTTCTGGAGAATTCCTCACCTTTCAGTTTGGAACAGCAAGTGCAAGGACCAAAGGTGTCGAGCGATGCTTCAAATTGCGTAAAAGGAAAAGACTGGCCTGGAGGCTAACTAGATGGGAAACTTTGTGGAGGGTTTGGGAATGCTTTGGGATGTTTATGTGGTTGACTTTATTGAGGAGACTTGCGAGATGGTTCTAGAGTCTGTTTCGCTGGAAGAGGCGAAGGATTTTGAGTCTGTTTGGAAGGACCAGGATTCGCTAGTTGCTATTCTTCCTGGCAGCTTTTGCGTTCGTACTGTCTGACTTTGCAACTTCTTTCTGCTTTGCAAGTCGCGCTGATGGTCTGCCACCTTTAGAGGCTGGCAGCAGTCGGTTAAGTTTTATAAGCACATCTTCGCTTGTTTGCGAGATTGCTTTTGTAACGCAGTATTCATGGCATCCACGCACATTTTTGCGTTTACCAATCTCGGTAAAGCACCAAAGGCAAACGCCATCTGCAACCTTTTGGTCCCTGTCGGCAGTGCTGATCGGCTCGACCTTTGACGGGTAGAGGTTGAGCACATCGGAAACAGATGTGATTGCAAGCCGAATTCTTTCCAAGTCTGCCGTTTTGATTTGCGTGTATTCGCTCATTTTGCCCTCCTAAGAATAGTCGTCAAGAAAGTTTCTAGGAATTTTTTGAGTTCCGCAAGTCCTTACAGTCAAAAACTTTACGTTTGTTTCGAGGTGGCTTGTCGTCAATACTGTCTTGAATACTCTCTTGACGATAGTTTTGCCTGCCGATAATCTTTGGCGTATCAATCCGCATGGATGCTGTTTCATCACAAGAGGGGCGCATCATGCAAGTTGTTATCTACGTTCAGGAATTTGTCGAAATGCGCAAGGCTGCCTTAGATCGAATCACGAAATGCAAAAACGAAAACCTGTGCGTTGCTTGCATGGGTTCGTTGGAAGGTGAGAAGCGAGTCATTCGCGGCTGTCATTACCGATGCCAGCAAGCGACCTTGAAGGCAATCAAGGAAGGAAAGTTTACAGAAAAGGGACGAGTTCAGGCTGGCAAGTTTTTGCCTAAAAGCGGTGGACGACCTGTATCGAATCCAGTGTCGATGGAGGCCGCAAGCTAGTAGTTCTGCCTTCGGGATGGTTCCCCTCGTTCAAGTTCGATTCTTGAGACGGCATTGTATTCAGGGGTGGGTACGTTTTGGACGTTGGCAGCGTTGCTAGCGAATTGGAAGTCTAACAATTAAAGGTGCTGACCAAGAATTGGTCACGGAGGCACCGAGAAGGATTGATCTTTATGAAAACGATTATTGTCGATGGAGTTGAGTTTGTAGAGAAAGCAACTTATCCGAAGTGTGAGAGAGCCATTGTGTATGTTGATCGCGGTTGGATCTTTGCTGGTGATATTCGACGTGAGAATGGTCGAATCTACTTGACCCGCGCGGTTCATGTTTTTCGTTGGGAGTGCATTGGGTTCGATGGGATGGTTGCTGATCCCAAGTCGAGCAAGGTCACGTTAAAGGCTATGGATCGACCAGTTGAGATACCACAGTCGGCAGAAGTTTTTTGCATCCCCGTTGATTTAGACTGGGGCATCTAATGGAAACGACCATTAAGCCAATCTGCTACGGCTACGGCTACGGCAACGGCTACGGCACTGTTAGTAGTCTCGGATTAACAGGAGTGACAAACATATGAACACGATTGTTTCTTTGTCGCTCACCGAGGTAGCCAAAGACGACCTGCGACACGGTCAGCGGTATCTGTTAGTCGATGATTCGCATGCTCTTGTTGTGTGCGTTCGTAGCGTGGACGGTCGCAAGTTCGCAAAAGTCGAGATGTCGTACTTGGCAGCACGGGTGCAGATGAGTTTGGATATTATGCTGGATCACTTTACGACTGACTTGGCGAAGTTCTTTGAACTGCCTTCTGACAAGGAAGGTGCAGTATGAGAACTTGGAAAGTGACTGCATACACTGGCAAGAATCGTGACAAGCATCTTGGCCGCAGTTGGGTTAAGGCTGATACCGAGTCGCAAGCTGTTGAGCTTGGCAGACGGGCACTTCGAATGATTGGCGTACGAGGTAAGTTTCAGGTGTCTGCCTCTGAGTATTCGCCACTGAGGGATATGGATTTTCTGGGATACGTCCAGAAAGTTGCTGAGGTGGCACGATGAAAAACAATGACGACGAAACAGCGTTCCCTGTCGCTATCGGACAGACAGCGGCAGACATGAAAGGGCTAAGCATTCGAGATTACTTTGCTGGTCAAGTGCTAGTCGGACTCTATGCGACTGGGCACTTCAAAGCAATCGATGACACAAAACTTGCAAGGGTCGCTTACAAGCAAGCAAACGAAATGATGGAAGCCCGCAAGACACTGGGCTAAACAACACACGGACGCAACCAGCGGACGGAATCGACTAGACGATGGAGCGTCTAGGGCTGGCTTCATGGATGGGATTATTACAACGGATGGATTTTCTAAAAAGGATTTTTATATGGCGCTCGTACTTAGTCGCAAACCATTGGAACGTGTCTGGGTTGGAAACGATGTGTGCGTTGAAGTCGTTTCGATCAAAGGGAACAAAGTGAGACTGGCTTTTCACGTGCATCCATCGGTGCCGATCTTGAGAAGCGAAGTTAAGGAAGCTGACGAGAGAAAGGAACAGGGGAAGTGAGATATTACAAGATCGTCTACCGTCGCAAGATTTATAAAGGCAACGGAAGATTTATTCATAGCATGGTGACATCGTTCCAAACAAGTCGTGCGATTACATCGACCGAAGCAATGAACGACGCCTACACGAAAGCAGCTCGGCAAGTGTCGGACGATTGGAGCGTTGAGATACGCGAAGTGTGCAAGGCTGAGTTCCTGCAAATTATCCGCGACCATGACAACTTTGGTATTTGGATGTTGTCCACTGACGCTTACCAGGAAGAAAGGGACGACGCAAATGCCGACAGCTAAACATCCGAAATTGAAGGTCAAGCATTGCAAATTTATAAAACGCGATCAAGCGAAGATGATTTACGCAGCGGGTGCAAAGATCGACGACGACAGTTCCTTTGGATGCATATTGTCCAAAGGCAACGACAGTGACTTTGCCCCATCTCGCATGCCTCTACCTACAGGTGCCAGACCTGGCTCAATCGAGAAGATCGAATTGTACGCGGCTAGATTGTTACGTGGTGAAGAGTTGAATCACCCATGTGACGAACGGACTTCCGGAACCATCGACATGCACAACGCGATGATCGAGTTTGCGATGGCGGGACGCAAGGAACGAAAGGCAGAAAGCATTAAGGCGAAGAAGAAACGCAAAAAGCTATCTGCTTAACAGGCAAAACGGTTTTCGAGCGAGTTCGATTCTCGCTCTTGCCTTTGGGGTTTGTTTGTAGGTTTTGTTTTTAGGGGTTTGATTGTGTTGCATATCAACAAGGGAAAAAGGAATCGCGCGCGTCGCATTCTAATCTATGGCGAAAACGGAGTTGGAAAGTCCTCGCTTGCAGCGAAGTTTCCAAATCCTCTGTTTCTCAACATCGAAGATGGTATTGGCGATCTTGACGTTGACTCTACCGAAGTGATTCGGTCGATCACGGACTTTATGGGTTGCATGATTGGTGCCAGCGAAACGGATTACGAGACAATCGTTATCGATACGGTTGACTGGTTGGAGAAACTGATTTTTGCTGACGTAGCCCAAAAGGCAGGCAAGAAAACGATTGACGACATCGGGTTTGGCAAAGGCTACCAAGCAGTCGAACAGCAATGGAAGTCTTTGTTCGACGGTTTGTCCTATCTTTGGCAACAAGGAAGGCACATTGTCTTTACATGCCACGAGCAGATCGAGAAGTTTACGAATCCTGATGGCGACTCGTACAACTACTGGAAGCCTGCCCTCCATATCAAAGGCAGTGGTTGCGTTACCGAATGGTGCGATGAGGTGCTGTTCGTTCGGTATCGCACGCTGACGCGACAGATGGATGAGGGATTTGGCAACAAGCGATCCATTGCCATCGGTGGCAAAGAGCGAGTCATCGTCTGCAATAAGTCGGCAACCGTTGAAGCGAAGAACCGTCTTGGGATGGTGGATGAGATTTCCAGCTTCGCAGACTTGCAAAAGTATTTGCCAATCGTTTCGAAGCAAGCGGTTGCAGTTCCTGCACCAACGCAAGAAAAGCCAACTGGCAACATTGCAGGCGTCGTCAAGAACGGAACAAGTAAAGGCGAAGCCTTCGCGGTTGCTGAGCCTGTCGATTTGAGTGATTCCCCCTTTTAGTTTTGGAGTTTAGAGATGGCAAATTTATCTGGATTTGATGCAAGCAAAGTGGAGCCGAACGATTACGGAGTTATTCCTCCTGGTGATTACGAGGCTTGCATTGTCAACAGCGAAATGAAAGCGACGAAGGACGGAACCGGCCAATATTTGAATCTGGAGATTCAGATTGTCGGTGGGCAGTACCAGAATCGGAAGTTGTTCGAGAAGTTGAACCTTGTCAACAAGAACGACCAAGCGGTGACTATCGCCAAAGGAACCTTGTCGGCAATCTGTCGGGCGGTGAACGTCTTGACTCCGAACGATTCGAGTGAACTGCACAACAAGACTTTCCGCGTTGCTGTTGGCGTTCGAAAGAACGACTACAAGGGCGACATGGAAAACCATGTGAAGTCGTTCAAGCCTCGCTCGGCTGGTCCGGTTGTGGCGGCGGGCGTTTCTGTTCCTGAAACTACTAGCAAGGTACCTTGGTGATTTTATGGGATGGGAAGTATTTGTAGAACCGCAACATCGTGGAAGTGCCACAAAGTACGCGTCTGATACGGTGGTTATCAAGCATGAAAAATCTAGTGGTGGTTCAACTACATTGAGCGTTGCGTTTCGGATTGGAAGCGATGTAGTTTCTGCCATGCGATGGCAGGCGGGAGACAAAGTGACAACAGTTCGAAATGGTGACATCGTTGGAATAAAACGAGTGTCTACGAAAACTGCGATTGGCTGGACATTAACAAAGGCATCATCTGGAAAGAACCTGCGATTTAAGTGTTGCAGCAAAGAACTTTTGGAGTCGCTTCCTGTTGGTGTGATTACCAATCTTATTGTTGACGGTGACGTTCTCGTTCTTGGTGAAGTCAAGAAGGCTAAGTAAATGGATTTGCGATGGTATCAGCAAGAGGCTGTCGAGGCTGTCTACAACCACCTTTGCACGCAAGCAGGCAATCCGATTGTTTGCTTGCCGACAGGTAGCGGCAAGAGCCTCGTAATTGCAGAACTAGCACGACGCGCCATCACGGACTTTGGCGGTCGTGTCCTGGTTCTACAGCATCGAAAGGAGTTGATTTCGCAGAACGCTGACAAGGTTCGCAAACTTATCTCGATTCCTGTCGGGGAATACTCGGCAGGACTTCGGCGGTATGCAACCAAAGAGGACATCGTCCTTTGCGGTATCCAGAGCGTTTACAACAAGGCGAGCTTGTTCGACGTTCGAAACCTGATTTTGATTGACGAAGCCCATTTGTGTTCACCATCGGATGAATCGATGTACCAAACCTTTTTGAGTGATATGAGAACAATCAATCCGACGATTCGATTCGTTGGATTGACTGCAACCCCATACCGAACGGGTGAAGGTGCATTGTGCAAGGCTGATGGAGTGTTTCAGAAGTTGGTCTACAACGCACCAATCAAGCAACTCATGGAAGAGGGGTTTTTGTGCAGGGTGACAAACAAGCCAGCAGTTCACGAGGTAAACACTTCGTCGCTTCACATGAGGTATGGGGAGTTTATTACCAAGGAAGTCGATGCGTTGTTTGGTGGGATGGCGACAGCGGAAGCATGCAAGGAAGTTCTTCAGGCTTGCGTTGGCCGTCATTCGATCATGGTGTTCTGTTCTTCGGTCAAGCATGCGGAAGGTGTTGTCTCGACGCTTCGCACGCTGACCGACGACAGGGTTGAAATGGTTGAAGGTGGCACGACACCTTTGGAACGTGCTTCGATACTTGCGGGGTTCGTGTCCCAGTCGATTCGAATACTTGTGAACGTCGATGTGCTGACAACTGGCTTTGATGCTCCTTGCGTCGACGCCATCGCGATCCTGCGAGCGACTGCATCGCCAGGATTGTTTGCTCAGATCGTTGGCCGGGGACTTCGCACATATGTTTCAAAGGCTGATTGCTTGGTTTTGGACTTTGGCGAAAACATCAAACGGCATGGTCCGATCGACGCAATTGACTTTGGCAAGCCGCGATCACAAAAGGGAGAATCGCTACCAGCCGACGACGAAGGCAAAGAATGTCCAAATTGCCAGCTAGTGGTACCAAGTCGAAAGCAGTCTTGCGAGTGCGGCTTTCGGTTCTCGGTTCGAGTGCCAACACACGAAGAAAAAGCAGACACAGTGGCGCAAATCATTAGCGAGCCTGAGACGTTTCAAGTCGCTACGGTTCGCTACTACAAGCACGAGAAGGAAGGCAAGACGCCGAGTTTGCGGGTGGATTACCACCTGACTGGAGAGGGCAACCTGGAGCCGATGATTTCGGAATGGGTTTGCTTGGAGCATTCAGGATTCGCACGAAAGAAAGCAGAGGGATGGTGGGGTGCGAGGTGCGAGCTGGAACCACCTACGAGCGTTGACGATGCGTTGCATGTCGCCAGTGTGATTGCTGTTCCTCGTTCGATTACGGCGGTTCGTGAAGGTAGGTTTTGGCGAATCACTGGGGCTGAGATTGAAGAGATACCAGATTCGAGTTTGTTGGTTGTTACTGAGGAAGAGGAGATGCCATTTTGATAATGCCTTGGGGTAAGCACAAAGGTATTCACATTCGCTCAGTTCCATTGAGCTACTTGGCCTGGCTGCTTGAATCAGGAAGTATTGATTCTTCATTTAGGGTTTGTTTGGCGGTTGAGATACGCAGAAGAATGAACGAAATATCACCAGAGCTCAACAGCAAAAGCTCCATAAGAAAAGACCTGTCCGAAATAGTCAGGAGGCTGTCAGTTGCGTGCCATCCTGATTTGGGCGGATCTCAAACCGCAATGAAAATAGTAAACGAATTGAGAGAGGCAGTAAATTGAAAAAACGAACTACAAAAACAAGCGACCGATTCGAATGGGATGAGTTTTTCCAAAATGCAAAATTCGAAGAAGTAATGGATTTGCAGTTCAGGGAGCGAAGGCGATGGATATCCTGTTTTTCTCCATGCAGAAGATGGTTTTTTTATCTTCTCAGGACATAGACATTGATACGGAAGGGACAGATGCAGGATTTGTCCGGTCGTTGATCGTCTCTATACAAGAGGACATTGATCAAATGATGAAAAAGCGAACTGGAGATGATCTCTGTTTAAAAACAATGCGAATTGCATCTTTGCTTATCGACAAAACCTTTCTTGAAAGCTTGTTGTGCGACATAACGGACGATTCTTTTCACGTCTGAAATCAAATAAAAAATCACGGAAGTTCAAATGATACCAACAGAATTGACCCAGCGGCGCCAGTGGATAACATGGAAGTACTTGTCAGACGGCGCCAAATTCCCAAACGGGAAAAGTAACGATCCAGACTCCTGGTGCCACTTTCACGAAATCGAAGAGTTCGACAAGATCGCGTTCGTGTTCTCCGAGAACGATCCGTATTGCGGAATTGATTTGGACGACTGCATTGTTGACGGTGAGGTTGTAGAGTGGGCCGAATCCATTCTTAGCAAGTTTCGCGGGGTTGCTTACGCTGAGTTTTCACCCAGCGGAACCGGAATCAAGTTGATAACTCGAGCTCGAAAGGCAGAAGGAAGCCGATGCAACAACAACAAAGGCGTTGAGTGCTATGACAATCGGCGGTTTTGGACAATCACTCGAGATCCTGTTCCAGGGTTCGAGTCGATTGGTGATGGGCAGAGCTCAGTCGATTGGTTGATTGAAACCCACCTGAAAAAAACACAGGAGGAACCAGCTACCACCACTCGAGCTTACGTTCGAGTCGAAGGGAACGGGCTTCGCAATCGAGCTCAGGACTACGTTGACAACTGCGACCAGGCGCACGAAGGCTCGAGGAATCAAGCTGCCTTCAGCATTGCCGGCCATCTTCGTTCGATAGTCGAGGATGGAAACAGGCTGAGCGATTCGGACGTTTTGGAGCTCGTTAGCGTTTGGAACAGTCGAAACGCGAATCCCCTGCCCGAAAGTGAAATCAAACGGGTGGTTGACTCGAGCGGGAAAAACGGAACACCACGGCAGGACAAGGAGCCGCAAATAATCGTTAGGGACGACAGCGACGTTGACTTGACGAACTTCATGCGGAACTTTCGTTGTGACGATTCGCCAACTGTCAACCAAACTCCTGTCGATCCAGGTCCGTTTCCAAAAGACTGCCTCGAGCCTCTTGGGTTTATTGGTGAAGTCGCACGGTACACGCTAGCTACTTCGGATGAACCGCAACCGATCCTGGCACTTGGCGGGGCGATGTGTTTGCTTTCGGCGTTGACGGGAAGGAAGATCCGAAACAAGCGAGACAACCGCACAAACATTTTCGTTCTGGCTCTGGCGCCGAGTGGAGCCGGCAAGGACAGACCGAGAAAAGTCAACATGGACATTCTTCGCAGGATTGGACATCCCGAATACATCGGCGCCAACTCGCTTGGAAGCGGGCACGGAATCGAGTCTCAGCTTAAGCTCCATCCAAGTAAGGTTTTCCACCTGGACGAGCTCGGGGACTTGCTGAAAGCGATCAAGAAAGAGCGAGGGGGCGGGCACAAGGAAGGAGTTCTCGAAAAGATCAAGATGCTGATGACGAGTTCTCATCAGCTCTATTCCAATTCAGCGACTTCCGAAAGCAAGTTCTTCTTCACTATCGATCAGCCTCACCTGGTTATCTTCGGAACAGCAACACCAGAAAAGTTCTGGAACAACCTTTCCACTGATTCTATCGAGGATGGTTTCATGGGTCGCGTCCTTCCTCTCGAGGTTGCTGGCTACAGCGACACACAAGAACCGGCCACAATGGAGATTCCTGAAAGGATTCTTGAGCAGGCTAAAGCGTGGGTGCAGTTTAGCGCGGGTGGCGGGAACCTGTCGAACGAGAATCCAGTTCCAGTTGTTTATGAAATGTCACCAGACGCAACCGACAGGCACAATAGCTACTGCCGAGAGATTGACCGAAAGATTCCAAAGGACGGGAGCCACAAGCCAACAGACGGGCTCTGGAAGCGAGCTCGAGGGCGAGCGGCTACTTTGGCGCTCTTGTTTGCTGGGTCACGTTGTGGGCCAAGTCAAAGCGGTACGATCGAACTTATTGATGTGAACCTTGCGATCAAGATCACCAACTGGATCACTAGAAGGACGATCTACAAAATATCGACGCAAGTTAGTGAAAACTTGTTCGAAGCCAATTGCAACAGGATGCTGGAACTGATAAAACGACATGGTGAGTGCGACCGCACGAAGCTATCTCAAATCGCACGTTGGCTCAAGCCAAAAGAACGCCGCGAAGTTCTCGAGCAACTCTTGGAGCACAATACAGTTATTCAGCTAGAAGAAAAAACAGGCACGAAAATTCGTGTGATTTTCAAGGCGAAATCGAATAACTGTAATAACTGAATAACTGTCATAGGGTGGGAGTACGCACGTAATGACCGAAGGAAAAGACACCCCCATACAGTTATTCAGTTATTACAGTTATTTAATTATATCAATGATTTATATGGTAATTACTACTGAGTACTACCTAGGAAACTGTCAATAACTGTAAAAAAGTGAGGCACCCCCCCCAAATGGCAAATAAGAAAGGCTACTATGGAACCGCTAGAATCCTTGACGCTGACAATACCAGGCAAGTTACCAACCTGGAACGCACTACTGGCGATGAATCGATTTCAAAGGGCAAAGGTCCGGCATTCGATACACCAGTTAGTATTCGAGTCCATTCGTACCGATGCCGTTTGTGTGACGTTGACGGAATTTCATCCAAGGCCCTTATCGATGGTTTGGTGCTTACCAACATCATTGCCGACGACTCAACGAAAGAAGTTGTCGAAGTCACCTACGCGCAAACGAAGGTTAAAAACAGGTCGGACGAAAAAGTCGTCGTGACGGTGGTTAGGGTTCGAACGTTAAAGGCGAACAAATGGCAACAATCGAAGACCTGAGAAAATACCAAGCAGAACTGAAATCCAAGTTTGGTTCTGATACCAACGTGGCTTATGCAAACGTAAGCATGACACAGCTATCGATTGCAAGGCATTACGGCAGTGCAAACATCCAAGGCAAACACTACATTTACAACCCAGTCGATGACTCGCTGATCCGTGAGGACGTGTCGAAGTGGGTGGCGAAGCGGAAGAAACGAAAGGAGTAATCATGGACAAGCAAGAATTTATCGAAGCCTTAGAAAAAAAGCTGGAGCCAGTGTTTAACTGCACTTCATGCGGGAAACCATTCACCCAGCACGACGGCATCATTCGAACGTGTGAAAAGTTACAGGGAGTGCAAGCGGAACTTGACGCTGTAAAATTGTGCCCTGCTGATTTTTTCGGCCAAGCGATTTCTTTGCAGTTGGCAATCAAAGAGATTAACAACGAGCTTACGGTGGATATTTGCAAGAACTGCCCACGGTTGGTGCTGATGGTTTTTTTCGACCTGGAACGGCAAGCGGAAGAGATCGTTGAGGCGATGAAGGCGAAGTCGTAACAAAAACCCTTTTGTTTTTGTTACGAAGAATCCCCCCATCACGAACGGAAATAAAGATGGACCAGATAGAAGAATGCAGAATGTACAACTTAAAAGAGGTTTGCAAGATACTTGGGCCTCATGCAAACACGATCGTAAAATGGTCGAAAGAGGGCAAGTTTCCTATTCCTAAAAAGACTGGAGTGAAAACTTATTGGTGGTTCGGCTGGCAGTTGCGAGAGTGGATTAAGGAACAACCACCCACAAGCACCCACAAGTGACGGAATCTTTACGCTGACGGAATCCCTAGCGTTGGTAGGGTTGTGCAAACAACTCGCTGCACAGGGGGATTACCGTGGGTATCAAGTCGGCTGGCAGATTGCACGCAGAGGAACTTTGCAAGAAGTATCCTGACCATTCGAACATCGGTTTAGCGAAAAAGCTGAGGGTAGATTATCCAGAATGCTTTTTCAGTGTCGAGCGTGCTAGAAGCATGGTTCGAGAAATTCGCGGCGTGAATGGCAAGCGAGATAGGAAGCTAGCCACACAGCCTAGGGCAAAAGGTAAGGCTGGGCAAGTTCCCAAGATGCCTCCTAGCTTGGCTGAGCCTTGGTTGCCATTCGATTTAGGAAGCGGGATTCGGGTGGGTTCTATATCGGATGTTCATATTCCATACCACCACGAAAGAGCACTTGAGGCTGCGGTTACTGATCTTAAGAAACGCAACCTGGATGTGCTGCTAATCAATGGGGATTTTTCGGATTTCTACCGTATTTCCCGCTGGCAAAAAGACCCGAAAAAACGAAAACTCAGCGAAGAACGAAAGCTAGTTATTGAAGGGTTGGCGTGGTTGCGGTATGAGTTTGGCAAGAAACGCATTGTCTACAAGCTTGGGAACCATGAAGAAAGATGGAACCATTTCATTTGGAACCAGTGTCCAGAGATTTACGACCTTCCCCAAATGCAGATTGAATCGCTGTTGGAGTTCGAGAAGTACGGGATTGAACTGGTTGAGGATCAGCGTCCAGTGTTGGCGGGCAAGTTGCCAATCTTCCACGGGCATGAATTGCCAAAAGGTTTAACTAACCCAGTGAACCAGGCGCGCGGGGCTTTTCTGCGAACGAACGATTCGACGTTGACAGCTCACGGCCATCAAACGTCTAGCCAGCCGCATCCAACATGGGACAAGAAAGAAGCGTTTTCTTGGTCGCAGGGATGCTTGTGCGAAATGCATCCGGCTTTTGCTCGGATAAATAAATGGAACCTTGGACACGCATTCATCGAAGTGTACCAAGATGGCAGCTACGACGTTTCGAACATGCGGATTACCGAAGGCGGAAAGGTTCGATCCTCATGATTCGCAAAGGCGACATCGTTCAGCTTTCATTCCGCGATCATGCCGAAGGTACGGACCATTTTGAGTTTACGACTTATGGACGAGTCATGTCGCAAACCAAGCTGGCAATCGTGGTTTGCTGCTGGCAGTACGCAGACACCAAGAAGCCAGTCTGCGCGGAAGATGCCAATGTGATTGTGCATACGATCTTGAAGTCAACGATCACCAAGATTCAGAAGTTGGTGCTGGCATGACACAACCACCCACAATCAGCCACAAGCAAGCGAGACAGCCGATTAGCCAGTAACCCCCAAAGGATAGTCTTACAGTCAACTGAGTATCCAGTATTCACTGCGGAGTAAATTCCATGCCACCGATTATCAAGACTCTCATCACCTCACGACGATTTTGGGCGGCTGCGGCGGTTATCGCTGTGCCAGTGTTGAATGAGAAGTTTGGCTGGGGGCTTTCAGAGGAAGTGTTTGTCACTTCTGCAATTGCTGTTGTCGGTTGGATTCTTGGTGAATCGCTGAGAAGTAGCGAACAGGTTTCGACCGTCAAGGTTGTTGAGGTTGTTCGCTCGAAAGACGATACCAATGTTACGGCGGCGTAAGTTGCTTCCCAGACTTGGCGCAGCAGCTTATGAAGTTGCCCGTCAATCATGGATCAAATCAAACGGTCGCGGTGACGATGCGCGATTGATTTTCGAGTCGAACGAGCGTCTGCAAAAGTTTTCACCGTTGACAATTTTGGCAATGCTTCAGTTTGCATTATGGCTTTGGGATCGATGGCACAAGAACGGCAACTACGAGCCTAGCGTTGTCATGGGTTCAGAAGAACTTCAATGGATCGGAAACGACGACGATGAGTGAGACAAAGCAAGTCAATTGGCTACCCTGGATCGCTGTTGCTGCACTTAGCCACATGCTTTGGACCACCGACCGTGCGCCAATTGATCCGGTTGTTCCAGTGCCTGTCTTGGCATCTCCAAGCAAGACACTTGACGCCTGCTATCTTGCAGACAGGTCAAGCAAGCTCGATGTTCTGAAATCAGTTGCGGCGATGGAGGAAGCCACGGACGAACAAAGGTTGAAGCAGTTCAACGACCTGAGTGCATCAAATCGAGTTAAGGACTTTCAGCCTTACATTGACATCGTTTCGGTCGCGTTGGTCGAAGATAGACTTGGCGAACTTATTTCCAAACTCCAAGCAAAGAAATAGTTTAGCAAATGAGCGAATCAGGTTATTTGATCGAGCAAGAGGATAAAGACTTCCTAGCTTCGTTGCCAGTGATGTCACTGGAATCAGCCTTATCCTACAACGGCTACCAAGAGATTCGCCTTGACCCTCGCAAGCTAATCCGGATCGAGAACCAGGCTTCTCAGGGATCGTGTGCTGGTCATTCGCTTTCGTCGATTCTCGAATGGTGCTACACGGTTGCAACTGGTGGCGAGATCATTCAGTACTCTCGTGCTATGGCCTATTACGAGGCACAACGCATCAGCGGCATTCGCGGCGACAGTGGAAGCACAATCTCGGCTGGAGTTAAGTTGGGAATGGGAACAGGGCTTTGCATCGAGGAGCTTTGGAAGTATCCAGCCAGATATGACAATTCAAGACCTGCGAACTATCAAGCAGTTTTAGACAACGCAAGCAAGCACAAAGTCGGATCAGCAACCAAGATCACCACCTACGAAAGCTATCGCGTTTTTCTTGGTGCTGGTTTGGGTGGTGTTCACAATGGCATTGCTTGGGGCAACGGAATGAACCGGGCAGTTGTCGAAAGCTTTTCCCCAGGAGGTGGAGGTCATGCCATAGCGGGTTTGTGCCTTAGTGAACGAACTGATACGCAGGGTCGCCCGTATGTGTGGATTGCCAACTCCTGGGGTTTGCAGTTTGGTTCGAGAGATGTTCTAGGTTGGCAAGAGTGGAGTCCTAACGCAATCAGCCAAATGCTGCGTCACCAATGGACTGAGATGGTTGGATTGTCTGATATGGCAGTTCCGAAACCTCGCAAATTCAGCGTGGACGAATGGAAAGAAAGGCTGAGGTCATGAAACAAATGCCATTTGTCCTTCTAGTTGTTGGTGCGGCCGCATTGCTTGGACTTAACCACGAGTACCAGGCAATCAAAGCACGACTCGCAATCACACAAGCCAAAGTTGACGCACTCGCAGACGAAACAAACGCAACGGTCGAGATACTTGGTGCGGCGATTCAAGACCTGCGAGACGTTTTTGCGAAGTTATCGTCTGACGATAAACCATCTTTAGATCAGTATAAACCAACAATCAAGCCTCGCATTGTCATGCATTCGGGTGAAGGTTGTGCGCCTTGCGAAAAATGGAAAAAAGAAGCGAAGCAAGTCTGGGAAGATATTGGCTGGCAGGTCGATGTGGTTGAAGAAACGCAATCAACCCGCTTCTGGCCTTGGTTTGAAGTCTACGATTCAGACGGTAAGTATTTTGAAGTGGATGGTGCATTGACTAAAGACTCATTCGAGAAAGCCAAGCAAGCGAAATGAGCAGCGAAGCAAACGGTCTTACAGGGTGGGTACTAGCAGGCATAGGAGCTATCGTGTCAACACTTTTGACTGGCGTTGTAACGTTGTTTCGCATGCGAGAAAGCGAGAACACAGCAGCGATTGCGAAGCTGGAGAAAAGCCTGTCTGAAGTCAGCAGCAAGGCGGACAAGTGCGAAGAGGATCGTCACGTTTTGTTTACGTCTTGCGAAGTGTTGAAAATCAAGTTGGAAGTGCTTGAAAAGCGTATCAGTTCCATCGATACCAACGGGACAGACTTTGCACGAAAGCACGAGGGCAACCGATGAGTGCAGCAGTACGAAACCTATACATCGAACAGGGTGCAGACTGGGCTGAAGACTTCCAAATCTTGGACGAGAACGGAGTTGCTGACGACCTGACCGGATGCACCATCGAAGGTAAAGCACGAGACGGCGAGTTACGCACTTCAGCCGTTGTTTTTTCGTTTACATTCGTGGTCAATACGAGTGAAGACAGGATCTACGTTACAGTTCCTAAAGCCACAACGACAGCCATTACAACGCTTGGAGCAAAGCCAACCGACAAAGCATCGACGTACTACTATGACTACGAGTTAACTCGGCCTGGTGGACTGACTGAACGCATCCAAGAGGGCAAAGTGCTGATGAGTCGGGAGATTACTCGATCATGACATCGTACACATTACAGGTACAACCTCGTGCTAGCTACACAATCGAGTATTCGAACGAACGAGGGCCACAGGGACCAACCGGCCCTGCTGGTGCAACAACCACAGACGCTAGTTTGCTTGTCTCCGGCACTTTAGCAGACGCTCGATTGTCGTCGAATGTTTTGCTAGTTTCTGGCAACCTTGCGGGTCTTGCAAGTGCAGCAACTTCAAGGACGAATCTAGGGCTAGGTACTGGTGACAGTCCTTCATTCGTTGGCTTGACCGTCACCGGCACAGGCACGCTCCAACTCCCCAGCGGCACAACCGCCCAACGTGTGGCATCGCAGGGGATTCGGTGGAACACGACAGATAGTAGGCATGAGTTTTACACGGGATCGACTTGGTACAACCATGCTCGATTGACAGGCGATACGTTTACGGGCGCAGTTGGAGTATCAGCCAACGGCGCAGCTTCAGCACCAGCAACAACACTTACCGGGACTTGGTTCACTGGTGGCACAGCAACCACCACAAAGCCACAATTGCTCGTTGAGCCAACTGGCACAACTTCGACAAACTGGAGCACAAGCGGAACCGGATTGGGGATTAACGCAGCGAGTGGGTTTGGTGGCGACCTGATAAACGCGCAAATTGCAAGCTCAAATATATTTCGAGTATCTAGCGGAAGTGTAGTAAGTGCGTCTTTCTTTCGAGACTCCGGCAACCAAGCTAATTACTTCGGCGGGGGCATCAACGCACGCAATACTTGGCTTGTCGCGTATTCAAACGACGGAACAGATTTTGGCACGAAAGACCTTTCGTTTGGTCGTGCTTCTGCTGGTGTGTTGCAGATTGGCAACGGTACTGCTAACGCTTCCGGAAGCCTACTGCTTACCAACCTAACAGCATCGGGAACGGTACAGGTCGGCGGCGGTACTATTGTCGCTTCGATCCTATCAGCAACCGCAACGCTAGACTTCGCATCGATTGCGGCTAACTCAGTTGGAGATTTAACAATAACGGTGACAGGTGCAGCAGTTGGAGATACGGTTGCAATCGGAGTTCCAAACGGTTCATTGGTCGCTGACGTTAGCTTTTTCGGTTGGGTAAGTGCAACCAACACAGTGACGATTCGTGCAACAAACAATTCATCAACAACGGCACGCGATCCAGCTAGCGGCACGTTCCGAGCAACAGTAATAAGGTTCTAAGATGAGCGTATTTTTTACATCAATCGACAGCATCACCATCGACGGAATCCCAGCGGGAAATATCGTTGACGTTATCAGCAACCACGCACCGCGACGGGCTGAAGTGCTTGCGGCTTATCGGGTGTTTGTGGAGGCTGAGAAAGTAAGTTTGTTACGTCAAGTCAGCATGCTTGAGGCAGTCATCGAGGCGGAAAAGCAAAAGGTTGCAGAGCTTGAACAATACCGACCATTCAACCCGCGAATTCTAAAGGGTGAAGCGTTCTACAATCGAGTCTCTAAAGAAGACCTAGTAACGCTACTTGCCTCGGATGATGCAACACTGGTAACAGTCGGCAAGACTATCGAAGCATATAGGGCTAATCGCTGGCCTGTCGTGATGGACTCGACAGACTTCACTAGCCTTGTTGGCTATGTGCTTCAGTCGGGTGTGTTCGATGAAGATGAAGTTGTTGCGATTATGCGGGATGCGACGCGTGAGGAAGCGTACAGTGCTTAACGATGACTATCAAGGCGACACCAGACCGATGGTTGCGTTTATGCTTGTTGCGCTGGGCACGTTGGTGGTGTATGTGTTGCTTTGGGGGATGGGGTGATAAGGTACAGGGGGTGGTTGAAATGTACACACCTTTTATCCAGCGACCGCCTTGCATTGGTTCCGTAAACTGCCACAAAAATGGAGACTTGGCCTGAGAAATGAAACTTTGCCGATGCGGTCGAGTCGTGAAAGACAGGTGCTTGGTGTGCAATCCACTGCGAAAGCACACAGGCACAACGAAAGAACGCGGGTACTCAAACGACCACAGAAAAGCAAGCGAGACTTACAGAACGTTGCATCCACTTTGCGAGTGTTGCGTAAAAAAAACAGGAGTTTTGCACGCTAATGCAAGCGAAGAGATGCACCATATCGAAGCGATTGCAGACAATCCGATGAGGCGAATGGATAGAGGGAATTGGTTGGCGGTTTGTCGTCCATGTCACGAAGAGTTGGAAGGCGCTAAGATAAGTGGGATGGTGGTTAAACGTTGGAGCGAACAACATTACGAGGATGCGTTAAATGGTCAAGGGTAGAAAGCCTTTAGCAAGTGCAGCACATAGGGCTAGCGGTGCGTACAAGAAGAATCCAGCACGCGAGAACAAGCACGAACCGAAAGCGGTTGAAGGTGTGCCTAGCAAGCCTGCGCATATCGCTGCCGATGCAGACGCAAGCGGGTACTGGGACCATGCAGTTTCGCAACTTGTTGAAATGAAAATGATTTCAAAGGCTGATCGATCAATTTTGGAGTCGTTTTGTGAAGCCATGTCACTAAAGAGAGCTGCATTCGAATGCAAGGATTACACGGCCTGGTCAAAAGCTTGTTCCCAGGCCAAAGGCTGCATGATCGAACTAGGATTGACTCCATCTGCGAGAAGTCGTTTGGTGGTTAAAGAACCAGAGATTGAAGACGCATTTAGCCAATGGATGGCAGGAAACGGTGCCAGTGATAACTAGCGGAACAAGAGCTAGAGTTCAAGATTATATCGATGGGGTTCTAGATGGAACAATCATTGCGTCTAAGCGAGTTCGTGAAGCAGTCCAGAGACACGTTAACGATTTGACCAAGCAAAGTACAGAAGATTTTCCATACCACTTCGATCAACAGCACGCACAGCAGGTTTGCCAGTTCTTCCCGTTGGTTCTCAAACACTCGATTGGCGAATTTGCCAGAATGCCTTTTGAGTTGTCACCGTTCCAGTTGTTTTGCACTTGGGTGATATTTGGATGGAAGCGAAACGCAGATAACTCTAGGCGATTTCGCAAAGTCTACATCTCAATGGGACGGAAGAATGGCAAGTCATCTTGGATCGCTGGCTTCTGTCACTTCCTGGCATGCGGCGACATTGACCCAGCGACAGGCGAACCGGAAGCAGTCGCGCAGGTTCTTTTAACTGCAACCAAAAAGGAACAAGCAAAAGTTGTTTATTCCGAAACGGAACGCATGAGACTGCAATCACCAGCACTGGTGAGAATGTCTGGCGTCAAGTACGAGACAATCACCTACAAGCACAACCAGAGCTACATCCGAACGGTTGGAAGCGACAAGCCTTTCGACGGACTGAATCCCCATTGTGTTGTTATGGACGAACTGCACGCATGGCAGGAACATCACAGGCCGTTCTACGACACGATGGTTACTGGTTCGGGATCGCGTACTCAACCACTTCATTTGATTATCACTACAGCAGGCGACGACCTTTCCCATCTGTGGCTCGATGACTACCGATATGCTTCATCTGTCGTTAAAGGTGACTTCAAGGACGAGACGCTTTTCGCGTTCATCTGCGAACTTGACGAAGCAGACGATCCAGCAGATGAGTCATGCTGGCCCAAAGCTAATCCCAACTTGGGAGTGTCGGTTAAGTGGGACTACTTGCGACAACGCTGGAGCGAAGACAAGCACACAGCACTTGGCGTTAATCGATTCACTCGATACCACGGCAATAGGCTTGTCACATCAACAACGAAGGCGTTTAGTGTTGCCGAATGGGACAAGTGTGAGCGAGAGTTAAGCGACTGGACGAAAGCTGATGCGGTTGGAGCTGGCGTTGACTTAGGTGCTAGAGACGACTTAGCAGCGTTTGGACTGTGCGCCCGGTTTATCGTTGCACATGATGGCGATATTCCTGTCTATCGCTACGAGGTTCGTTCATTCTCGTTCATTGCAAGCGATAGCATTCGAGACTTAACCAAGATGCCTTTCGCAACTTGGCTTCATTGCGGGTTGATTCAGAAAAGCAAGTACCCAATTAGCGACCTGCAATCGCAACTAATCCAGGCTTGCAACGACTACGGCATACAAACGATTGCATACGATCCCTACAACGGGCAGCAACTCGGAGAGGACTTGTCACAGGAGGGAATAACAGCGGCACGCATGGCACAGAATCAAACGAACTTCAACGAAGCGATCCGAGACTTCCAGCAAGCCATTGTTGACGGACGCTTGGCGCACGATGGCAACGCTTTGCTTCGCTGGTGCGTTGGAAACGCGGTTGTAAATGCTGACAGGTCAGACCGTTGGATGTACGACAAAAAGACATCTTCAGAAAAGATCGATCCTCTAGTTGCTGCAACGATGGCGTTTCGAATTTGCTCATTAGCTCCGCAACGTGCAAGCGGCAGCCTCTACATTGCATAAAGGAAAAACATGCTCAACTTTAGAAAATACTTGATGCAGTGGATGGGTGTGCATGACGATAACGAGGTTGATCGTTACGAACGGCAGACGCTTGCCGATTCGTTGTCGCTTCCTCCAGTATGGTACGCACACAACAAAATTTGCGGTGACATCGGCATGCTGCCAGTTGACGTAAAGAGGGTACGCGGCCAAGGTGCTGTCACCGATGAGAAGCACGATGGATACAGGCTATTTCGAGAACAGCCAAACATGCTGCAATCTCCTAGCGTGTTCAAGGAACAGCTTTTTTCGCATGCGATCATGTACGGGAATGGTCGCTCAGCAATCATCAGGGAAGGCGATAGAGTTAAGGAATTGATTCCTTTGCTGCCAGATCGGACGCGAACTGTCCTTTCAGATGGCATCAAATACCACATAACAAAGCCAAAAAAGGACGATGATTTAGATACTTTTGCGAATTGGGAGAAGAATCAGGACGAATACATAGTATTTCCTGATGCAGATGTTTTGCACATTCCAGGCTTCTCATTTAACGGGCTCGAAGGAATTGGCCTGTTACAGATCGCTGCATCCACGTTCTCTATCGGTGTCGATTCACAATCGCACGTTCGCAACCAGTTGAAGAAAGGCTTTCGCGGCAAGATTTTCCTAGAAGCTCCTCCAGGTGCGTTCCGAAAAGAGGAGGATGCCAAGGAGTTCCTAAGTTCTTTCAACAAAAGCGAAGGCGGACCAGAGAACGCAAGCAAGGCTGGCTTGCTTCGTGAGGGCATCAAAGCCAACGCGGTTAACATGACCAACACAGACGCACAGTTTGTCGAGTTGCAGAAGTTTACTCGGCAGGACGTTGGTTTGTTGTTCGGAATTGACTCAATGCCTGGCGATGGTGACAGCGTTTCATACAACTCGCTTGAGCAAAAGAACATTGCGTACATGATCGCTCTTGATCGATGGCTAGTAAAGCTAGAAGAACAATGCGATATAAAGCTTAGGACACCAACACAAAAGCGTTTGCGGTCGCATTACTTTAAAGTGAACCGCGCTGCAATTCTCAGGACGGACACGAACACGACGAAGGACGTTTTAACTTCCTATGTCATCGCCAAAATTATGAACCGAAACGAAGCAAGGGCAAAGCTTGACCTTAACCCAGTCGAAGGCGGCGATGTGTTCGAGAACCCTGCAATTACTCCAGGCGACTCAGCAAGTTCGGATACACCAGCAGACAACCAAGCACCAGAAGACTCAACCGCAGGCAACAACAACGCAAGAGCAGTCGAAGAAACGATTCGTTCGCTACTCGATAGAGAGGCAAGCAACGCAATCTCAGGCTCGAAGCGAAAGAACTTTTGCGACTGGATCGACAACAATTACGCAAAGTGGGAGCCGAAGCTGGCCGACAAGCTGGAAGCAATCGGGCTTGATCGCGATTTGGCAAGAATCCACTGCGATGAAAGCCGAGAAATGCTTTTACAGGTAGCTGACAGATCAACACAAGATACGTTGACAGACAACGTAACTTGGGCTGTACAAGACTGGAAAAACCGAGTTTATTCAATCATAGGAGTCAACGCATAATGATCACAGTCAAAGCGGAAACGAACGAACTTTTTATTGATGGCGCGATTGGTTCGGATTGGATGAGCGAAGGCGTGACTGCAAAGGCGGTCGGAGAATCGCTTTCCAGCATTAAGGGGAAAGTCAAGGTTCGCATCAACAGCCCAGGCGGTTCGGCAGATGAAGGAATATCTATTTTCAACATGCTGAAGCGTCATCCAGGTGGCGTCGATACTCACAACGAAGCGCTGGCAGCGTCAGCAGCGTCTATCATCTTCATGGCAGGTGACAAGCGGACGATGGAACGCGGTTCGAAGCTGATGATCCATTGCGCCCATTGTGTAGCTATTGGAAACAGTGCTGACCTGCAAAAGATGGCAGAGGTACTGTCGGTTTATGATTCGTCGATGGCTGAAATCTACGCTGATGCGATGGATATGCACTCGGACGATGTGCTAGCGTTGATGGCAGAAGAAACATGGTACGATCCTTCAGCAGCTCAGTCGTCTGGGTTGGCTACGGATATTGCACCAACGGTTCGACGCAAGACAGCAGCAGCAGCAGCATGGTTCAAGAATCCTCCTGCCGACTTGTTTGACGAAAACGCAATCGAGAAACAAGAGCAAGAGATTGTCAGTAGAATCTCGGCAGCAAAGATCGCGGAAATAAGGGCTAGGATGTAATGGAACAAGCAGATTTAATACACATTCAGTTGGAACTGCAAGCAATCAAGCGAAAGCTTTACGCACATGAAGCAATCGACCGATTAGGGCTTGAAGGTGAATTGCCTAGTCGTTATCCAGAGTTCCGTTCGCAGTTTGGCGAAGATATGCTTGCATGGGACATGCTAGGCAACAAGACCAACGGAACCTACCTGGAAGTTGGTGGTTTTGATGGCAAGTCCCTGAGTGTAACCTATGCACTTGACGCAATGGGTTGGAATGGATTGCTAATCGAACCAATTAAAGCACGTTTTGAGGAGTCGCTGAAGAATCGCCCAAATGCCATCCACCAAAACTATCTTCTGGGCAAGAGGGGTTGCGGCGGTCGTGCAGAATTGCAGGTTGTCGAAGGTTCTGAAATGTTCTCTGGCGCAAACGGGAACAAAATAGACTTTGCACCAGCGGCAGCAAAGCCAAAAAGAATTGAAAGGGTTTTAACAACCGACCTGGATTCAGCCTTAGTCGAGGCATTTCCTGAGAATGTGCAACTTGACTTGGCGGTTATGGACGTAGAAGGTTCTGAATGTGATGTACTTGATGGGTTCAGCTTAGGCATTTGGAAGCCAAGAGTCATTATCATTGAAGACAACTCGTTTGGTAAAGATGATTCGATGAACAAGTACTTTAGCGACTATCAACTTTACGGTATCCTTGCATGCAATCGCATTTACGGACGCAAGGACGATTCGCAAGTTTGGCGATTTATGAATCCAACTGCTTGACACGCAGGTTTAGCCTACGCTACAATTCACGCAACGCCAAGGATTAGCCTTGGCTACAAAAGTCACGCAAGTTCCATTGCAACTGATTAGCGGCAAAGACGAGCGGACTGTTTAACGTTTCATTTCGTTTCACAGTCGGCAGTTTCAGCCGCTATTTTCGTTTGATGCTGCCGCAATCCAAAGAGGGCAGTTTAATGAGAACATCTATCGAAATCAGCAAGGAAATTCAATCCTTGCAAGCTCGCGCCGAAGCAATCGTTGCGTTGGCAAAAGAAGAAACCCGCGATCTAAACGCGGAAGAAACCCAAGAAATCGATTCGATTGTCGGGACAGATGCAGAATCCGGAAAGATCACTGCACTACGAAAAGACCATAGCCGAATGTTGCGAATCGAAAGTGCAGCAGTCGATATTGTCAAGAAGCAAGAAGCCGCAGAAAAGCAACCAATCAAGATTCCAGCTCGCGCTAAAGCAAAAGCACCGAAAGGTTTTGAATCGGCTGAAGATGCTTGGTTGATGGGAAATTGGGCATTGGCTTCCTTCAACGGTAACGGGAAAGCAAAGCGAGTCTGTAAAGATCATGGAATCAAAGCTGCGATGTCCGTTGGTGTTAACCCGCTTGGTGGCGCGGTCGTGCCAGAACCACTTTCTAACGCGATAATCGAGCTTCGGGAGATGTATGGTGTCTTTCGCCAGAACGCCACTGTTATCCCCATGTCTGATGCAACGCTAACAATCCCGCGATTGGCAAGCGAAGTCACTGCGTACTACGTTGGCGAAAACACATCGATCACCGCAAGCGATCCGACTTTGGCATCGATCAAGCTTGACGCGAAGAAGTTGGCAACGTTGACAGTAATGAGCAACGAAGTCAACGAAGACGCAGCTATCTCGCTTGCTGAGATGTTGAGTCGTTCGATTGGTCAATCGTTCGCAATTGCTGAAGACGCTGCTGGCTTCCTTGGTGATGGAACCTCGACCTACGGTGGAATTAGCGGGCTGATCACCGACTTAGCAGCCGGAAGCCGCTATACGGCAACGTCCAGAACGACCTTCAGCGCACTTTTAATGAGTGATTTTGAAAGCATCGTCGGGCAAGCAAAGCAATGGGCAGGATACCAGCCAAAATGGTTTATTTCCAAGGCAGGATACGCCGCTTCTATGATGCGTTTGGCCGATGCTGTTGGTGGAAATACCAACGTGACAATTGCTAACGGTCCATCGATGGTCAATTTCCTTGGCTTCCCGGTTGTTTTCTGTCAAGGACTTGAAAGCCGATTGACTGGAACGACTGGAGGAACCTTCTGTTTCTTTGGCGACCTTCGAGAATCTGTCTACATGGGTAGCCGCAAGGACATCACGCTTGCAATCGATAGCTCGCGGTATTTTGACCAAGATTCCATCGCGTTACGCGCATGCCAAAGATTCGATATCCGAGTCTTCGACGTTGGAACTGCAACCGCTTCTGGTGGCATGATTCGCGGAATCTTTGGCTAGTGAATCACCCCTGTTGCTCCAGGTGGTTTGGGGGCTAGTTGGTTTTGCTGACTAGCTCCCTTTTTGAAAACAAACAACAAACAACAAAAAGGCAATACGAAAATGAAACTACAGCAATCAGCATTTTATTCGCCATTGATGGCGCCATCTGCATCGGCAGCGACGACAGCGAGAACAGCAAACCTTGATACCCAAGGTGCAAACTCTGCTTCCATCGCTATTTCTCTCGGTGCCGAGTTGAACACAAACTCGACAAACGTTGTTGTGCAGTTGTCTGAATCGGACACGACTGTAGCAACTACCTTTGCCACGTTCAACGCTTCGTACAACCAAACGGTTGACAACACCGCAGCAACGGTGACTGCGTACCATGTCGATTTGAAGGGGCGTAAACGATACTTGCGGTTGACGCTGACACCTGACACCACAACCAACGGTGCGGTTGTTAGTTCTGCTATCGGAATTCTCGATCTCAACCTTCGGAACTCGGCAGCGTCTGCTAATTCGACTCAAGGCGTTGCAGGTTAGCTTTTTTCTTTACCAAAATCTGGAGCAAACAGGTGAGTGATACACAGCAGCAAGTGAACGTTTGTGCATTGATGACCGCAGGACGGTACGAGAACACATGGTGCAGGAACAATATGGAGCATAGCTTTCGCAAGCTAGGAATTCCGTTGATCGTTTCCGGCGGTGTGTACTACGGCCAGTGCATGCAGATCATGATGGAAGACGCAATCAAAGCAGGTGTCGAGTACATCTTAACGGTCGATGGAGATTCAGTCTTCACAGCAGAGCAACTGCAAAGATTAATCAGCATTGCGGTTCAAGAAAAAGACACTATCGACGCACTTTGTGCAATGCAGGTGCGACGAGGAAAGAAGTCGATTCTCGGCACGCTCGAAGGCCATACTTCGGCAACATGGAACGGTTACCCGCTACGGCTCGATACTGCCCACTTTGGTTTGACAATTATCAACGCTAAAAAACTTTCGGAAGTTCCAAAACCTTGGTTCTTCTGCCAGCCAAGTTCAACAGGCGGCTGGGACGACGACAAAATCGATTCGGACGTTTGGTTCTGGTGTCAATGGAAAAAGGCTGGACGAACGCTTTACATGGACCCAGGTTGCCGAATCGGCCACTTGGAGGAGATGGTGGCGATTCACGAGGAAGACATGAGCATCACCCACATGTACCCGGCGGAATGGGTGGAAAGGATACAGAGACAAAATGCGAACGATAAGACTGCTGAAGCACTGGAAGCGGTTTCCGATAGGGCGGGAAGTGACGTTAAATGATGGGGTTGCTAATCTACTGGTTGAACGTTGTAGGATTGCTGAATATGTTGTCGATGAATCAACAATTGTTTCCGGAAATCGTGACTCGTCCAACCGTGGAGCCAGTGACGCTATTCGAAGCGAAAAAGCAACTGGAAATGTCGCTGACCGACGACGCACACGATGACCACCTGACCGACTTGATTAAGCAATGTAGGGAACAGTTCGAAGATGACACCGACACTGCATTGCTAACGCAAACCTGGAAGGTTCAATGCCAAAACTTTGGCGACAAGATCACACTTCCAAAACGACCAGTGCAATCGATTACATCGGTGAAGTATTACGACGGTGCCAACGTTCAGCAAACGCTTTCATCGGCGTTGTACCAACTGCACAAGCCACTCCGGCAGATTCGGCTAGCCTACCAAGCGACAACGCCAGCAACAGCAGCTCGCTGGGACGCTTGGGAAATTACCTACGTTTGCGGATATGGTTCGGATGATACCAACGTTCCAGGCGTAGCAAAGCGGGCTATCCTGCAACTGATCGGGTACTACTTCGACGCCAACCGAGGCGACAACGACAGATCGACCGACTTAGGCAACTACGAGAAGCTTGTCTTGCGATACATGAGGGCTAGCTACCCATGAGTAAAACCAAAGTCGGAGCGATGCGGCATCGCGTTCACATTCAAGAGCCAATCGAAGCACAAGACGACACTGGGCAACCAATCGTAACTTGGCAGACAGTTCTTGAGAACGAACCTGCCGACTTCATGCCGACAGGTGGCATGGAATCGATGAGAGGCCGACAACTGGAAGCTGGCACAAAGGCGATCTTTCGAGTTCGGTACAAGCCTGTCTACACGACACAAATGCGGGTGCTATTCGACGATGTTGGCTACGGAATCACCTACATAAACAAGGTTGACGGACTTCGAAAGTTTATCGAACTGGTGGCAGCAACATGACACTATCAATTCAAATCGAATTCAACGAAGCAACGCTTGCAAAGATCATGCAGATTCCACTATTGATGCGACTTGGGCCAAGCGAGCGAGTTTTGAAGGCGATGAGTAAGCCTATTATTGAGAAGGCGAAAGCGATCGCTCCAAACTCGATCACTTCTGGCACACGCAAGAAGTGGGGCAAGAAGTACAAAGACAACGCTGCTTGGCAGATTAGTTCTGGCAAGCACATCAAAACAAAGTATCTAAAAAACGAACGCGGCGGAGTGCTGATCGTCGGTGGCGATCACCCGAAAGCCAACAAGCTGAACTTCGAAGCTGGCACGCAACGCAAAGTATTTTACTGGGGCGTTGACAGCGGCAAGATCAAGAGAATCGCACCATCAGAACGATTCATGCAGCGAGCGTTCGACGAAACAAAAGCGGCGCAACAGTCAGCAGGCTACGCACAACTGGAAAAAGAAATTAAGGAGTTGAAAATTGGCTAAAAACTTACGACTCACCGACACGGTAACAATTGCCAGTTCGGGCACTGTCTCTACTTCGCTGACCCTTGAAAACAGTCGAGTTCCTGTTGCTGTGACAACTCCAGCAGCGTTGACTGGTACCGCTTTTACGTTCAACGCTTCAGCAGACGGAACAACCTTTCGTCCTTTGTACTACGAATCGACGTTGTACTCGGTGACGGTTTCCACATCTCGGCACATCGGTCTGAATCGATTGGCTTTTGAGGGCGTCAAATATCTTCAAGTTGTTAGCGGAACTGCTGAAACTGCCACTCGAACTATTGGAGTAATCAGCGGCGAATAATGGCAAGCGACGTAGGCAAAGCACTCAGGTCAAAACTGCTTAGCTACACATCGGTGTCTAACTTAGTTGGACAACGCATGTACCCTGACGCTTTGCTTCAAAACGCCACGCTACCTGCAATCGTCTACTACAAGATTTCGACACTACGCGAACACACAACCGGCGATGTTACCAGACTCGCCCACGCACGATTCCAGCTTGATTGCTACGGTACATCGCGGGAGTCAGCCAACGACATTTCGCACGCGATCCGAACCAGCGGCATTTGTGCGTACCAAGGTATCACACTCAACATCTATTTTTGCGGGACAGAGATAGACAGCGGCGATTCTTACGAGAGCGGTCCACCAACGGACGGCAATCAGGAGCATCGGTACATTACCAGTTTCGATTTGTTAGTTCACTATTGGGAGGCGACATAACATGCCAGCATTAACAGTTCCAGTCACAGGTAACGGCGCGACGATTTCAGGTCTTGGAATCACAACGTTCCTAACTTCGATCAGTTCCCTAAAAATTCAGCAAACTCCGCTCGACGTTACTGTTCTTTCAACAACCGGATTTAAGCGGATGCGACCTGGCGACTTACGAGACCTGCCAGAAGTAACGGTAGAGTTTTATTGGCTCGGTGCTGCGGTGCCAACATCGACCACGATGATTCCAACGTCTGAGCCATACGCTGGAACAACCTTTACTATCACTTATCCAGGTGCAGGTTCATTCGCAGGAACTGCACACGTTAAGAGCGTTGATTTCCCTGCACCAAAGAACGGCGAAGTTATGAAAGGATCGATGACGATTCAGTATGACGGAGTTACAGGTCCAACATTCACGGCGGCATAGCATGACAACTGAACTTAAGCCATTCATTGGCATGGGCGTTGACGGTAAAGAAGTAGAGCACGATCAGTGGTTTGTCACTGTAGATGGCGTGAATCTGGGCCTGCTTTGCAAGGCACCAGACTCACGCATCATGCCACTACTCGAAGGCAACAAACTAAGCGATGAGCAATGGTTGCCAATCGTTGCCGACTGTTCGACGTTAGCCGGACACGTTGTCAATCCACCTTTCCATTTTCACGTTCCTCCTACCGAGGAACTTTTAGCAGACGAAGACGAGGACGAAGAAGAAGATGACGAACAAGAAGCTAATTGACAAAGACTCGCTGGCCGATGTGCTATCGCAACCAGTCCAAGAGGTTGTCGTTGAGTTCGAGGGCAAGCTGTTTCGTTTGCGAGAGCTAACGGAAGATCAGGCCGTAGCCTATGAACTCGAATTGCAAGACAAGAAGGGCAAGTTCGACGTTAAGAAGATGCGCCGAGCTATGATCGCCCATTCTTGGATCGGTGTTGATGGCGAACGACTGATCGACGACTCCGACAAGCTAAAGACCATGCGTCGAAGCTTGGCAGGTTACTTGTTCGAAGAGTGCCAGAAGCTAAACAGGTACGAACCTGGAGAGCTTGAGGGCTTAGTAAAAAACTTCGACGAAGCCGGAAGCTCCGAATAGCTTACCGGCTGGCCTTGCAGTGGGGGATCGCTGACGTTGACCAATGGCTATCGACACTACCAAAAGGAACGCTGGATAAGTGGCTTGCTTTCGATGCTGTCGAGCCTATTGGCGAACAGCGATTGCAACACGCGGAGCTATTGGCAGTTTTGTACAGGCTTACAGCGGTCACACTGGCAGCGAATGGGCAGGGAATGGACCCAATCCAGATTGAGGGCTACATGCCTTCGCGGTACGAACCGGAAACCAAGCCAAAGAAACCGAAAGCGTCAGAAGCGATTCTCCAAGTTGCATCGATGTTTGGATTTACAGAAGTAGTAAAACAGCATGGCCGGATCGATTAACCTAGCTAACGTAGCAATCGGCTTTGACGCCTCGAAGATAACGAGAGGCGTCGATTTGTCGGCTGGTGAGATGCGCAGGTTGAACGGAATCATCAAAGAGTCCATTTCGCCAATGGATCGCTACAACGCTGATTTGACAGTTTTAGAGAAGGCACACAAGGCAGGTGCCGTTAGTGCTGACAGGATGAAGCAGGCTGTCGCAAGCTTGCAAGAGAAGTACAAGCAGGACGTAAGTTCGTCTAGCACCAACTCAATGGCCACTGATTTGAAATCGACGCTGGCACAATACGCTGGAATGGCGGCAGCGTTCCAGGGGATTAAGAAAAGCCTTTCTTTGGCAGCAACAGCGGAATCGAACAAGATTTCTTTGGAAGTGCTTACTGGTTCTGCACAAAAGGCACAGATGCTGTTTGATGGCTTCATTGAACTAGATCGCAGCTCACCGCTATCACGTTCAGACTTTGCACGCGCATCCCAGACTTTACTTGGCTACGGGTACGCGGCAGAATCAACACTACCAACCTTGAAAGCACTTTCGGAAGTTTCCGTTGGCAACGCAGATCGCTTTCAATCGCTCTCGCTGGCGTTTGGACAGGTAACGGCCAACGGTCGCTTGATGGGTCAAGAAGTCTTGCAGATGGTCAATGCGGGCTTCAACCCGTTGCAGGAGATAAGCCGCACCACTGGGCGAAGCATGATCGAACTGAAGAAGGCTATGGAAGATGGTGCTATTTCGTCAAGCATGGTCGAGGATGCTTTCAAGTCGGCTACTAGTGAAGGCGGTCGATTCTTCGAGATGAATGAACGCCTTAAGAATTCTGCGGCTGGTCAGTTTGCAAAGATGCAGTCTGACGTTGAGATGTTGGCGACTGAGATTGGCACCAATTTGCTTCCAGCTGCTAAAGCATTTATGGATTTGCTTACGTCTGGATCTAACGCATCTGGAGAAAAAGGAATGGCAGCGAGATTTGCGGAGACATTTAGCATCGGTGCAGAGGGCTTGTTGTATGCAGTCACGCTTCAGCAAGACAAGTTTGACGCGATGATGGAACGGCTGATTGATCAAAATACGAAAGCCGAAATGGAAGCGGGACTGCTTCACAAACAAACTCCAGAGGAAAGAGAAAGAGTCGCTGCAAATATAGCCAAGCGTGCAGCGGATGAAAGAAAGGAACTTGAAGCGATTGCACAAAGAGAAAAACAAGCGGCAGATTTAAAGGCTACGCAAGAAAAGGAATCGATAGCACGGGCAAAACAGGAAGAAAACGAACGCAAAAAACGTGTTCAAGACATGATTCGAGACGCTGAAAAACTTAAAGAAGCAACTGCAACACCTTTAGAAAAATACAAAGCCGAAATCGACAAGTTGCAAAACATGATCGACAGCGGAGCAATCGACCAGCAGACATTTGATCGCGGCGAAAAGCAAATGCGAGAAAAGTTTCAAAAAGACACTGCACCAGACAAAAACGGCATTGAACTAGCAATCGCTCCAACTCTTCGGGCTGGCAGTGTGGAAGCGTACAGAATGATGAACGACCAGAAAAGCCAAGACATGGAAATTGCGCTACGACAAGAGGAATTGCAGATACAGCAAATTGACATCAACAAACAGCAACTCGAAGCAATCAAAGAGATTCAGCCAATCGGGAGGGCACGTTAAATGGCAAGTCAGATCATTGAATCAAGCGAACTTCGAGACGGAAGCGGTAACGTCAAGGCTGGAAAGCTTCAAACGCTTATCTTCACCAGCAAGTACAAGTACATCGTACTTGCCGACAGCAAAGACGTTACCCGCGAAGAGATCCTATTGCTGACTCCTGGCTTGCCGATCATTAACTTGGTTTACGGACCAACCAACCAAAAGTGCATGAGCAAGTCTGCACAACGCATGGCAGGTCACGCCCTACACTGGGAAGTTATTGCCGAGTTTGAATCAGGCCAAGAAGATCAGAAGCAATCACCAGACAATCCAGACTCGCCAGACCCAGTAACATGGATTCCGCTTTTCAAGATCGACTCGTTTGAAACGAAACAACGAGTGCTGTACGAAGACTTCGACGATCCACCAAAGAAGATTATCAACTACGCAGGCCAGCCTTTTGCGGAACCACTAACGCGAACGGTCACGATCTGTTCTTTCTCGCTTGTGCAGTTCGAAGATGCTTCGCAAGACATCAATTCGATTATGGATCGAAACGACACTGTAAACGAAGACACGTTCCGAGGCCGTGAACCTAAAACATGCAAGTTAAACGTGACTGGTGCCGAACTTGGCTACTTCGGATTCTTTCCCGCTTGGCGAATCAGCTACAAAGTGACCTATGACCCAGACACCTGGGAGACTGAATTGTTGCAAGTAGGCAGCGTATTCAAAGACGTTGCAGACGGTAACAAGATCAAGCCATACTTGGACCAGACAAACTCGCATCGCATTAACGGCAAGCTAAAGGCGGATGGTGACAAACTTGGATACTTGGCAGACCCGCTTACAACCAAGTTCCTAACTTACAAACAAATCAGCTTCGATTTCATCAGGTCGTAAAATGGCAAAAGACGAAGACTTAGTAGCCTTTAGCCGACCAGACGCCGACGAAATCATTCGTAAGGTGCTTGGTTCTAACTTTGTTGGCGACGGACAAAACCGAACAACTGACGATACTTCGTTATTGATTGCGTACACAACTGGAGGAGCTACAGCACGAAGCGGGACAACATTAGGAACTGGCACCGCTTCCAAAGTCTACACAGCCGACAGCGGATCAACCAGAACCATTTCAACATCATCCGACACTGTGACGTTCTACAACTTGGCAGCTACTGCCGTCGGAACAAACAAGTATATCAAGCTGATTCGTAGCGGCATGACTTGGTACATCTTCTGGGAGGAGTGCTAAGTGGTCGAACGAAAGCACATGCAAAGCTGCTGCTGCAAAGGTTGCGAACTTGGCGACGACGACTTTAACCGCGCAGACGCTAACCCGCCAACTGGCTCCTGGTACGAGATAAGCGGCAATTGGGCGATCAGTGGGAACAAACTGATCGACAATGGCGGTGCAGGCAAGCTGGCAACAACAATTTGCCACCCAGTATTGTACGATAAAGGAAGCTGGCGAGCTGACTTCGATTTAGTCGAGTGCAGAACACGCAGCACGTTTGTTGTCGGTGCAGGCGATCCAGGCACATCTCTCTATCGAGTCACGTTTGCTTTTGCTGGCATGGACACAGGAACGGCTACGATCACAGTTACCATCGAAGGAGACGAAACTGTATCCGCAGTTTACAATTGGCCTGGAGGATACAGCTCGGCAGACACGGTATCGGTGTTTGTGTGTTTCGAACCAGGCGGCGCATTACGGGCAATGGTGAAATCGGGCGGCTTTACTCCCATCTATGCGTCTGTTGGAAGTGCTGCTGGTGATAACTGCTATGTGGTTTCCAGTACCAACGTCGGCGGGTTCTTTTTTGTCCGAGGTGCGTTCGACAACTGGGCATACGAAGCGACAGCAATTGATAATATGGACTGTCCTGCTTGTGGTTGCTTGTGTCTTAAAGCGTACTATCCAGACAACAAGTACGAGCCTTTGGAATACAGTTGTTTCCCAGAAAACCTAAAGGCAATTTTTCAGCTAGTTACCGCGCCGATTCCCGGCCTGACTTGCTACATCGACGATTTCGAAGTCGATCTAGCACAATTCGATTTCGGTCGCAACACCTGGAAGTCAGGAATACAAACAGTCTGCCCCGGTATAACGTGGGATTTAACAGCAAGATGCGTTTACTACCAAGACCCAGACACAGGATTAACTTGGCGAACACTAACGCTAGAAATAAACCGAATCGATGGCGCGTCTATCCTCACAATGTTTTATTGGACGGACTTGAATACGACAATTGGCGACACCACATCAGTCAAGTGGCCTGATTTCGATTTATCAACCTGCGAACCGCTTTCGCTAGTCTACAAGTCAGTGGTGCCATACGTTACGGCAACCAGTTGTTACCCTTCCGGCGGTTGGAGGGCGTTTTGTTGCGATCCGGATTTGTGCGGCGTTCCTGCTCCTGAAATTAAATGGCACGTTACGGTAGTACCAGCATGACAGTAACCAAATGCGAATGCACGCTAGCGGGCCATTGCAAGCGACACAACGTCAGCAAGACCAAGCATCTGATTAAGCTGTGCCAAGAGCGTCCTGAGTTCTTCCACGCATGGGAAAACGGAACTGGACCAGGGCAACAATGGAGCCAATCCGACAAAGACGCACGAAGCAACATTGACGCGACTAGGGTAATGATTAACAGCGAACTTGCCGAAGCTGGCCGTAAGTGCTGGGACGCTTTATTTTCTGGAGTCTTTACGCTTGCCGACTTGGAAGCATGGGAACTTACAATCCCTAAGTTTGGTTGTGATTGCAATTCGTTCTACAAAGAGTGGAAGGCGACAAATCCAGTTTGTTTCGATGGTTTTGGCGATGTTGATTTCGAATGGAAGTATCGATTGAAACAAGCAGTCAATGAAAAGCTGGGACACAAGCAAGCCACCAGCAACGAAGCACGCGACGAACGAATGACAGTTGAACGAGTTTCCGCGTACTGGCACTCAATTGGCAAACTGCCACCACTACAGAGCTATCTTCGCGCAGTCGAATGGCATTATCAATCTATCACACCAACAAAGCCTCGTTGTGTGCTGGTTCTAGCTCCAGACGACTGGACAAAATCACAACTGGAAATAACCCGCAAAGGTTTCCAGCAATATGCGGCCAAGTGCGATGCGGATTACATCGAACTGACGCACGACGCTTTCCCATCGTGGCCAATGGCAAACAAGCTCATACAGATTCCGAACGTAACGACCCACTACGAACAGACCGTTTATTTCGACTGCGATATTGTGGTTAAGCCATCAATGCCAAATCTGTTCGAGCAAGTGCCTACCCACCACTACGCAGCACAAAACGAACTGCCAACAATTTTAAAGCTGAAGTGCGAAGGACATTATTTTCAGCATTTTCCAAACCTTTTGGCTGTCGATAAAGTGCCAAACGGCGGAGTGCTTGTTTTGCCACGCAACGCAGCAGCGTACACAGTTCCTAACGAGTCGATGGCCGAGGATTGGTGTGTGGATCAGTTCGTGCTTGCAAAGCAGCTACCCGCAGTTAACACGGTTTGGCTGGACGATCGCTACAACTGGGGCTGGATTCGCA
>Ga0114977_10000195_pt1 | contig 39751 bp, 37 predicted proteins | sample S_130805_MF_Meta_FD_87026 | JGI IMG/M metagenome (GOLD analysis project Ga0114977, IMG submission 87026) | Freshwater microbial communities from Lake Simoncouche, Canada to study carbon cycling - S_130805_MF_MetaG | ecosystem: Environmental > Aquatic > Freshwater > Lake | place: Lake...
AAGAAAAAATTAAGGCTCTTAATTGCTATCAGTCGCAAATAAAAGGTAATCAATCTAGATCAATTGAATCAATAGAAGCTTTAGCTAAATTTAGAGGATCGCAAAATGGCTGCAAGTATGCTGAAGGTTTCAAGTTAATAAGAGCTATAATTTAATTACTTTTTCTATTTTATTCAAATTATTTAAATAGTTCTTAATAACAAAATATTGAGTTTTAGATTGGTTAGAAAATTTTTTTTTATTAAAAGAAAAAATATTTTCAAAAATATTTTTTTCGTTAATAGTAATAGTTTTTATTTTTTTCCCTAATTTATAATAATAATTTTCTTTTTTAGCTTTTTTTCCATAAAAGACGTAATTAAATTTACAGGATGTAAAATTTTTAAAATAAACTTTTAAAAAGTTTTTATATTTCTGAAATACAGCACAAATAATTTTAAATTTTATTTTTTTGGCAATAAAATAAACTTCAAAAAAAATAAGACGTTTTTTTTTCACAATATAACGTATTCTAAAATTTTGAAGATCAAAATTAAAATACGCTAGTAATGAAAAGGGGTAACAACCCATATCATAAAGAATAGAAGATTTAAGATTCGCTTTTGTTCTAAAAGAATTTAAATTAAAAGCTGGAATTGCAAATTTAATATCGATCGAATCAATATTTTTTTTACTTATAACTTTTTTTATTAGTTTGAACTGCTGTGAATAAAAATACATCATATTTTCAAATATAAAAACATTTTTTTTTTTTGCTAAATCATACAATTTTTCAACTTGCCAAGACTTTAAACACATTGGTTTTTCTACTATCAAATTAAAACCTGAGGATAAAATAAGTTTTGATAATGAATAATGGAAAGTTGGTGGTGTAGAATTAAAAAAAATATAGTCTTTTGTAAGATTTCTTAAAGCTATTTGTACACTGGAAAAAGTTTGAAAATTATTAAGTTTTTTTGTGGTAACAATTTTAATATTTTTATTATTTAAATTTAGCGACGGAATTAAAGTTTTTTTTACATGCGATCCATAGCCTATAAAGCAAATTTTTTTAATTCTCATGTAAATCTGGAAATTTATTAATTACAAAACGTAAAATTGCACTTAAAAATAAATTAATAAAAATTAAAAATAATATTAAATTCATATTTATACTTAATTTACTTAATATGAAATAATTTACTAACGCAAAAAAAAAATTCAGCAAAAGATAAATTTTGTATTTTATTTTTTTAGCAAGTATTTGATATATATAATAATAATTTCTAGCTAATAAATTTTCTTTTTTGTAAATTCTATATAAATTAACTACAAATATTTCTAAAATCGGAAAGAAAATTATTGATAAAATTACTTTTATCAATAGCAAATTCTCAATATCATTTATTATAAATAAAAAAATTAAAATTGAGCTTATAAAACAACCTGAGTCTCCAAAATACAGATTATTTTTCTTACCATTAAAAATACTAAAAATTAATAAATATATTAAAATTAACTCCGAAATATTTTTAATAACTAAATTTGATGAAAAAAAATAAAAAACAAAAAAAATCATAAAAAGTAATATGGTAATATTTAAATCTTTTCCATCTTGAAAATTTAAAGAGTTCGTCAAAATAAAAAAGAGAGAGACTAATAAAAAAAACTGAAAAAAAAACAATTCAAATGAAAACGAAAAATATATTATTACTGAAGTTAAGATCTGAATTAATACTCTCCATAAAAAATTCAAACCGATTAAATCATCAAAAAAATATATAAATGAAAATAGTATTAAACTTATTGAATAAAATAATTTTAAATCAAATTTTAATAAAAAATATAGTAAAGGTACAATTAAAAAAAAACCTACCCCAGTTGGAGTTTTTTTTGAGATTTTTTTCCAAATTTTGATATATATAAAATTGAAAAAATAAAATATAATTACTAATGATAAGTAAATCATAACATTTGAAACTTAGTATATACTATTTAATTATATAATTAATTAATAATACTTATATAAAATATAATATAAATTTTTTAATTAAATTTTACTCACACATTTTAATAAATAATATATGAAAAATCGTAAAATAATAATTACAACTCAAAATGCCTTAGTAAATTTTTTTAAAGATGATACTTTAAGAATAAAAAATAATTCAAAATTAATTTTTTTTGAAAATTTAAAACTAAGCTCGTTTAATACTTTTGAGGGAAATATTTTTTTGGGAAAAAATAATATAATTGGTCCCTATTGTTCATTAAATAATGTTAAAATTGGAAATAACAACATAATCAAAATGTCTTCTTTAATAGAAAATTCAAAAATTTCTAATCAAAATATTATTGGTCCATTTGCTTATATTAGAGAAAATACTAAAATAGAAAATAGATGTGTTATTGGCGCTTATGCTGAGGTGACTAGAAGTTCTATTAAAAACAGATGTTACGCATCTCATCGAGTTTTTATTGGTGATGCTACAGTAAATGAAGGAACAATAATCGGTGCTGGCACTGTGTTTTGTAATTATAGTTTTAATACTAATTCGAAATCAAAAACAAAAATTGGAAAAAATTGTAAAATTGGATCTAATGTAACTATTATTGCCCCTATTAATATAAAATCGAATACAATTATTCCGGCTTCCACAAAATATAAAAAATAATTTTACCATAGTAAATTTTTTAATATTAATTTTTTTTAAGTGCTCTTTTTGTAAAAATAAAAGCAGCTAAAGGCAGTAATGGACTAAAATATCCAAAACCGTCCAAATTCGACAAAACATTCAGCAATTCTTCTCCTCTGCCAACTCGTAATCTTATATCGCCAAGAGCTAGTAATATTAATGCTGGGGCTAGCGAAAGAAATAAAGCTAAAGAAATGTTAGCAAATGAATTTTTAACAAAATAAAAACTTAGTAAAAATGCTAAGATAGACATAAGAATAGCAAAAATTCTTAAGTTGCCTTTTAATAAATAATTTCCTTTTTCAATTAAATGTAAAGGCGCGAATGCCTGAGGATCTAAAAGATAAACATAAAGTGATGGTAAAATAGCAACTAAAGTTGCTAAAACTCCAAAAATTATACTTATTTTTTTTGAGTATATAAAAATATAAAGTGAAATAATTGGTATTATAATTAAAAAGTTTATTCTTGAACTGGCAAGGAGACCACAGAGTACTGCTGGCCAAAGAAATTTTAGTATATTTTTAGAATCCATATTTTTTATTAAATCTATACATAATATCACTAAACCACAGCCAACTAAAAAAAGGTCTGTGCCCTGTATCAATGTCTCTATGTTAAAAATAGAGGAAAAAAGCAATGTCGAAAATACAGCAGCATAATATGAATCATTCGTAAATTTATGAATTTTTAGAATTGCATAAGCAGAAAAAAAAATAGCTCCAAAAGGATATAGATTTAAATAAACAAAAGGAAGATAAATTAAAATAATTCCCATACCTGCAGAATGAGGGTTACCATAATAACTTGGTTCTAAATATGGATGTTCTAAATTTAAAATTGCTGTAGCAGCTAAAATTATGCCATCATCCTTATCTGATCCCTTCATCTGTAATTTTAATGCATCAGCAATAGGATACAAATACCATATAATTAATGTTGTGATTAAAAGTATAAATGAAATATAAAAATAATTACTTATATACTTTTTGAGATTTATATAGGTTTGCTTTTTTAAAACTATGTAAAAAAATATAAATAATATTATAATATAAAAAATAAAAAAAATTAAATTAATATAAGTTATATATTTAATTAGTGGACGAATATTAGGTATTATTATAAAAACAAAAAAAAATATTGAAATTAAATCAATTTTTTTCATAAGAGCTAATATACAATCAATTCTTTAGTTAATTAAAAATTAGTAACATCTTACGGGTTTAGATAAAACAAAATTTATAAAATTAAATATTTATGAGTCTTTACAATTCTTATTAAAACAGTGAATGAAAAATATATCTAAATTAACAATTAGTATTATTTGTGAATAAAGATTTAGATATTTTAGACTCTAAAATATTTTACCGCCAATATTATTATCGTTTAGAGATAAAGAATTAATATTATAAGTGTCTATAAATTTATTATAATCTTTATGATTAAAACTATGCATTATCCAAAGCATATTTTTTGCTAAAGGAAATTTAAAATCATTAATATTGTCTAAAGAATTAGCAATTTTAATTTGATCATTTTCTAAATTAAATTCTTCTATTGCCAAAAGTTCTCCATTAAATTTACCTATCATTTGATTTATATTAAAAACATCGTCAAAATAACAGTAAACTCTAGGAGATAAATATTGTTGCAATTTATTTATCTGATTTAGAAAATTTTTTGTAGAAGAATAATAATCTAAATCAAAAAAAATTGCTGATATATTTTTTGGGGATAAGTTTACAAATTCATCTATAGTATTTTTAATATCACCATATATAATTTTGCTATTAATTCTTTTCTCAAGTTGATTTTTATCTACTTTAAAAAACTCTTTTTTCCAAATAAATGGTAAGTCTCTATATGACTCTGCTTCTGGGAGGCCTTTTCCACTATCAAATCCATAAATGGTAATTTTTATATTTAAAAATGTTTCAATTTTTTTTTTATAATTTTCTAATGAAATTATGCCATTACCACCTGCAACGCCAAGTTCTAAAACTGAAATTTCAGTATAACCTAACTTTTTTGCCTCTATACAACTTTCGTACAAAACAGTTTCGTAATGTGGTCTAAATGTTTTGTATTTTAAAGATAAATATTTTAAAATTGCCACTCTTAATGGTTTTTCGTAGCCAATAATTCTTAATATTAAAATTTTGATTTTATAAAAAAAAAAATTATATTCAAAATTTTTTTTCTCTTTATTATTTTCTATCATGTTTAAAATATTTATTTTAATAGTACATTATGCTTTTTAAAGAAAATGTTAAATCCAGTTATAAAATAATAAAAGTTAGCAAAAAAACCATTACTAGAAAATCCTTCATTTCGGGACCTCCAATTAGTGCTAATACTTTTAATATCAATGTTTAATTTTATTGGTATTAAAATACTTTCTAACATTATTGGGTGCTTATTTTCTTTTAATTTTATTTTTTTGATGATTTTTGAGGGGTATATTCTAAATCCGTATGTTAAATCATTTACATTCGATTTAAATAAAATTGAAAAAAAAAAATTAAATAATTTATTACATACTAATTTAGTTTTATTATAATCTTTAAAAGAACTTTTTTTCTGCCACCTAGATCCTATTATAATTGAGTTAGGATAGTTTTTTGACTTTTTTATTAATTTTTTTACATCATAAGGGTTAGTTTCTAGATCGCTTGCCATCATTATAAAATAATTACTTTTTAAAGCATTAATGGCTGATTTCATAGCTCCTCCAAAATATGGATACTTTTGAAAAATAATTTTAATTTTTTTTTTATATTTATTTTTTATATTTAAAATTATATCTAAACTTTTATTATTTGTTTTTTTTTTGGATACTACTATCAAATATTGATGGATTTTATTTTTACAATCTTTCTCTATGATTGCAATTGTTTTGACTAATGATTTAGTTTCATTAAGAACAGGAAGAAAAACGCTATATTTCTGTTTTAATATTTCCATTTTACTATTGTGCTAATTTTTGAAAATAATTTAAGCCTTTTTTTATTCCTTCAATAAAATTTATTTTATAGTTGAAACCGTATTCAACCTGTTTTTTTATATCCCCACCTCTTGCAAAAACTCCTTCTGGTCTTGAAGTTTCGGCTATAACTTTAATTTTTTTTTCTAATATAATTGATCCTTGATGAATAAAATCAGTAAAACTTGTTAGTATACCCGTAGACAAATTTAATGCAGAAGCATCATTAATTTTATCCATTGTTTTAAGAACTCCTTCTACGCAATCATCAATATATATAAAATCTCTCATTTGCATTCCTGACCCCCAAACATTAATAGTATCGACTTTTTCGGATCTAAAAATTTTTTGGCATAGACTTGGGAATGGGTAATTAAGATCTTGATCTTCACCATAACCAGAAAATGGTCTGTAAATAACTGATTTTATTCCATAATATTGATAAGCAAGTTTAGCTAAATACTCACAAGTTAATTTTGACCATCCATAAGATAAATCAGGAACTCCAATATTTGCTGTAAAATCAATATCGTCTTCTTTTAGAAGCCTATAATTTTTTGATGTTTGCAAATGAATTGGATAGCAAGCACTAGAGCTAAAACAGATAACTTTTCCTGGTTTAGATGATCTGCACCAATTCCAAAAATCACTATCGATTGATAAATCTTCGGCAACAGCAAGAGGATTTTTCTCTATCATCTCCCGACCCCCTACAATAGCAGCTAAATGTAAAACATAATCAAAATTTTCATTTTTATTTTTAATAAACCAATTTCTACAATCCAGATTGTGAAAAATAAAATTTTTATAATCAAAAGGAGAAAAGAGTGGCCATCCATTATTTGGATCCAATCCTCCAGTTTTTTCAACGATTGAGTCTACAACTATTACCTCATATTTTTTATCTAAAAAATATTTTACAAATCTTCGTCCGACAAAACCAGCTCCACCAGTTATTAAAATTTTCATAATTATTTAAAAGAACTAATTATCTTTTTATAATGCACAAAAGCTTCGTTAGATTTTTTAGGTAAAAATTTAATTATACTATTGGGATTTTTTTTTAAGTTTTTTATTAGATCTAAATTATTTTCATATCCTAGATATTCTTGTTTCATATCTTTAATTAAATTATGAACATTTCTTTTTTGATAAACTGATGGTCTTGAATAAACGACTTTATATCCTAGCGAATATATATAATAAGAGGCCCATATATCATCCATTCTGCCTGTGTGTGGAAATAAAAAATAATCTTTTATTACTTTTCTTGTAATAAAAGTATTTTGCGAATTAAATGGCGAAGGCTTATTTGAATAGAAAGGAAAAAATTTATTTTCAAATTTGCATTCAGGTTTAAATTGCATTCTACAAATTGCGTCAATATCTGGATCGCCATTCCAAAAATCAGCCTGAATATCTGGTTTAATTTTTTTTATAAGAAATTTCTTTTTCAAATTTTTAGTTGACAATAATTGCAAGGGAAATCCTCTATGCCATAAATTTTGATAATTTGTGACAGATAATGGGTCAAAAGCATCAAATTTTACATTGTAACATTTTACATTGTTATGTTTTTCAAGTAGTAAATTTTTTCCCCAATTCTCTAAAGGAATGTTATCATCATCAATTGTTGCAACAATATCAGCTCCCAGTCTATAAGCCATAATCATAGAAAAATTTCTTCTTTGTATACAATTCCACCCAATTAAATCAGATAATTTTTTACTGATTTTAATTTGATCAGAAGGTGAAAGATAAAGACCATTTTTTAACTTATAACTTTTAGGAGTTTTAAGATCTCCAGAAACTATTAAACTCCATCCTTTCATCTCATCGAATTTACGAATAGCTTTAGTTGGTTTGTTTATAGTTGTGGTAACAATAAATTTTTTTAACATTAAATTATAATATTTTTAGTAGTTGGTAACATTTTTTAAAAGATTAGACCATTTCTTTAAAGTTTCTGCTTTAGAAAAATTTTTCTGATAAGCACATAATGCAGCCTTGCTCATAACAAGTTTCCAAGAAGAATCATCCGTAAGATCAATAAAAATTTTTGCGATTTTATCTATGTTATTAAAAGGTAAGCAAAAACCATAACCTTCGGTGATCATTGTTTGTACCAACTCACTTTGGCTTTCTACCATTGAAATAATTGGTCTTCCTTGCTCTAAGTAACTCATTACTTTCGAAGGGTAACCATATTTAAAAACATTAGGTCTGAGCGTCACTAGTCCTATATCAGCATTTTTAATTGCAAGTTTCATGGTCTCGACTGGTTGATAGTCAACAAAAAACACATTTGCTTCCGCTTTTCTTGTACGATCAATCAATTGTTTTTTTGCTGACCCATCGCCCATAATAATAAGTTCAACATCATCCCTTTTTTTTCTTTTTAACAAAGACATAGCATCAATAATTATTTCGAGACCTTGAAAACGACCTATATTACCAACAAAAATAATTGATAGCTTTTTTTTCTTTAATGCAGGATTGAAACTAGAGATGGATTTTGTGATAACTTCAGATGGAACTGAAAAATTATTAATAATATTAATTTTAAATCTTTTTCCACCACTCCTTTTTTCCAACGTTTTTTTCATATCTAAAGAATGAACGATAATACTGTCGGCTCTTTTGCAATTCCAGTTATCAATTTTTTCGAGAAATTTATAAAGTATAGGATTGGAGAAATCTCCAGATAATTTTCCAATTTCAGGATACAAATCCATACAAAAATAAATAAAACGCCTTTTAAAAAAAAAAGAAGCAATTGCTGAAAAAAAGCCTCCTAAAATAGCTGGTACTGAGGTTGCAATTATGACATCATACTTATTTTGCATAACCAAAAAATTAGTAAACAAACCAAGTTTTATTGAATTTAATATTCTTTTAAATGGTTTGCCCATTTCGTTGGGAAGATTAATTCTCTTAATATTTACATTTTCACGAATTTCATTTTTCTTTTTTTCAATTTTTTCTGATAATTTGTTGCGGGATGGTAAAGAAGTTAAGACATCAACATAATGTCCTTGCGATTGATAATGCTTAGCAACGTTCCAAAGAATTTGACCGCAATTTGCTTGGTCTGGCCAGAAATAACGATGAACAATTAAAATTCTCATAAAGATAAATTTTAATTTTATTTTTTATATTTTTTCCACACAACACGATTTATATAATCTGTATAACTATAAATAATACGTAATACTTTCTGGCTTACGTTGGGAACGTTATAGTCGTTTACTATCTTTAATATCCGTTTTTTAGCTCTTGGCTGAGATTGTAAAATTTCTAATCCTTTTTGAATACGGTTAATATCTAATCCAGTCATCATTACCGCCGCTTCTTCCATTCCTTCAGACCTTTCATGCGTTTCACGAATATTTAAAGCAGGAAAATTAAGAATTGAGGACTCTTCTGTAATGCTACCACTATCTGAAAGCACACATCTTGCATGCATTTCCAAATTGACATAATCAAAAAATCCTAATGGCTTAATTAAATTTACATGTTTGTGAAATTTTGCTCTAGTTTCATTAATTTTTTTTTGAGTATGAGGATGAGTCGAGACAATTACTGGTAATTTATATTTTTCTGCAATTGTATTTAAAATAATTTTAATTTTTTTAAATGAAATGTTATCTTCAATATTCTCCTCTCTATGTGTGCTCACTAAAAAATACTTCTCAGCTGTCAAATTTAATTTGTTAATTATTTTAGATTTACGAATTTGTGGCATAAAGTAGTTCAAAACTTCTAACATAGGGCTACCAATTTTAATCACTTGATCAGGTGGAAAATTTTCACGCAATAAATTCTCTCTTGCAAGACTACTATATGTAAGATTAATATCTGAGATATGATCTACAATTTTGCGGTTTATTTCCTCTGGAACCCTTTGATCAAAACAGCGATTACCTGCCTCTATGTGAAAAATCGGAATTTTTCTTCGCTTAGCTGCAATAGTTGATAAACTGCTGTTTGTGTCCCCTAAAACAATAACTGCATCCGGCTTCTCAGTAGCTAATATCTTGTCTACTTTTATAATAATCTGTCCAATGGTTTCTGCTGCAGTTTTTCCTGCGGCTTCAAGAAAGAAGTTGGGCTTCCGAATGTTAAGTTCATCAAAAAAAATTTTATTCAACTCAAAATCAAAATTCTGCCCAGTGTGCATTATCTGATGATTACTGTGTTTATCTAAAATACCAATGATACGAGACAAACGAATGATTTCGGGACGAGTTCCAAGAATAGTTATAATTTTAAGCACGCAGAGCCTTCTGAATAAAATCAAGTGTTAAAAGTAATTTTTTAATTTCTTTAATATTTAATCTTACGGCATTATGAGACGTATAGTCGTCACTAGAAGAAATCTTTTTTTGTCCTTCAATAAAATACTTTTCATAATTAAAATCACTGTTAGTAGCTAGAATGCGATAATATTTTCTGTTTTCTTGAGCCATAGCTTTTTCTTCCCTCGAAAGTAAAGTTTCATATAATTTTTCACCATATCTAGTCCCAATAATTTCAATTGAATTTTTAGCTAAAAACAGTTCTTTCAAGGCCTTTGTTAAATCACCGATAGTTGCCGCAGGAGCTTTGTGTATAAATATGTCTCCTGGTTTTGCATATTGAATCGCGTGAAGAACTAAATCCACGGAGTCTTCAAGTGACATTAAAAAACGTGTCATGTTCGGATCGGTTAAAGTAATTGGCTTTCCAGATTTAATTAAGTCAACAAATAAAGGAATAACAGAACCTCTTGATCCCATTACATTCCCATATCTAGTAGCGCAAAATAAAGTATTGTTTTTTTTTCTTGATTTAGAAATCATTAATTTTTCCATCATAGCTTTTGAAATTCCCATAGCATTAATTGGATAAACTGCCTTGTCCGTACTTAATAATACAACACGTTCAACATTATTTTTTGTAGCTACATTCATAACATTTTCAGCTCCTAATGTGTTTGTGCGAAATGCTTCCATGGGATGAAATTCGCATGAGGGAACTTGTTTAAGAGCAGCGGCATGAAATATAAAATTTACTCCAGACATAGCATCATCAAGACTTTGATAATCTCTAACGTCTCCAATATAAAATTTGGCTCTTTTATCTTTTAACGCAAGGCGCATGTCCTCTTGCTTTTTCTCATCTCTACTAAAAATTCGGACTTCACGAGCATCACTATTTATAAATTTTTTAACAGCTGTGCTACCAAAGGACCCCGTTCCTCCAGTAATCAATATTGTTTTATTTTTTAAAATATTTAAACTCATTTTATCTAAAGTTGTTCATTTCTTGTATCATTAGTGGCCATGGCTTTGGTAAAAAACCAGTAGCTTTTCGAAAACGAGATGAATCAAGAGATCGATCAACTATTATTTTTTTATCTTCAGGTATAATATTGATATTTTTACCATAAACATCTTTTATTAATAAAAGTAGATCATGCTTACTGATAGGACTAGCGGAAAGATGATATAATCCTGATAAATTAGAATTTGGTAATATATGTTCATAAATAACTCTAGCAAACTCATAAGTAGTTAAACCAGAAAAAATAGCTTTTTTATATCCTTCTACGTTTTCATTTTGAGATAAAAACCAATCTACAAGTCCTTGAGAACTATTTAATTCGTGACCAATTATAGAAGTTCGAAGAGTGATTGTGTTTAAATAAGATACTTCACCAAGTAACTTACTGCGACCATATAAATCCTTTGCATCAGGAAGATCACTTTCAACATAATTTCCTCTTGATCCAGAAAAAACACAATCAGTACTAATATGTATAAATCTTGCAAAATACTTTGCTGACAGTTTTGCTAAATAATGAGGCAAAAGACTATTTAAAGATATTACCATTAAAGTATCAGTCATCTCTTTAGACTGCTTAACCACACCAACGCAATTTATAACTATATCGGGAACAACTTCGCTAAATATTCTTAACAAAATATCTTTTTTTTCTACGTCGACATCAGTAAATAATTTGTAATTATCTAAACTAGATGAAAAAGCTAAAGAATTAGAAGATTTAATAGTACCAAAAATAGAGAAATTTTTTTTGGAACAAAAAAATTTTAACAGAGCATTTCCTAACATACCACTTACGCCAAGTATTAAAATTTTAGTTTTCATTTTTGTAAGAGGATTATATTATATGTATGTAAAAATCTATTTTAAAATCAGTGTTAAGAATTATGAAATTATTAATAAAAAAAATACTCATTGCCTATAAATATGGAAATTTATATTTAAGAACTAAAGTATTTTTTTGTAGTCAGTATCAAAAAAAAATAATTTTACCGCTTAAATTTTTTTTTTTTAAAGAAAATTTTGCAAAACTTGATTATTCAAGTGGTTTTAAAAAAAATTATGCGAATATTAATAATAAAAAGAATTATCAATTATTAATAATAAAAAAAATTATCAATTTTTATCATCGATATTTGAAAAACTACAAAAAACTAAATGGAATATGGGGAGAAAATATGCAAATAAAATTGTGTGATTTAAGTAATGCTTTGTTAAATAAAAATGAAAAAAAATTAAGTGAAATTTTTAATAACATGTTTAGAAACCCACTAGCAGATGGGTTGTGTGTCGGATATGAACATTTTATAAACAGTGAAAATTTATTTGGTAAAATCTATATTAAATCTCAATTTAATAATTATTTAAAAGAATTAAAAAAAAATAAAATTGACCTTAATAAATTAAAATTTCAAAATATTGGAAACCCCTCAGGTATAAAGTATAAAAATAATATTTTCAGTATTGAAACGCTTAGGCACGCAAATCAAGCTTTTACGATTACCACGTTAACATCTAATATTAAAGAACCGAAAATACTTGAAATAGGGGGGGGGGTTGGAGGAACTTGCTTTCAATACATTTATAGTTTTAATAATAATAAAAAGATACAATATTTCCTTGTAGATATTTTAGAAGTTTTAACTTTAGCTGGGTATTTTTTTCACAAAAAAAAAGCATTAACTTTTACAAAAAAAAATAAATCTAAACATCAAATTTTTTTGATACCAAAAGATAATTTAAATCTTTTAAAAAAAATAAAATTTGACTTAATTTTTAATTCTTGTTCATTATCAGAAATGGATTTAAGTGAATGTAATAAATATGAAAAACTTATTAATATATGTTCTAAAAAAAAATCTATTTTTTATCATATAAATCATGATTTAAGAATTAATTACAAAACAAAAAATAGCTTTTCGACAAATAAATATGGATCTGATATAATAGTTAAAAATAAAAAATTTAAATTAATAAAAAAATTTAAAAGAAGAAATAATTTACCCGAAGATAAAATTATTGATTACAATGAATACATTTATGAAAAAATTAAAAATTAAATTTTGTTTTGTCATTATTTAATGTTTATAATTTTTGCATAAACACAATATTGTCGCAAGTTAAGTGATAAAAATTCACTTTTAATAAATGGTGCATATATAAATTTTTCTAATACAAGATTAAAATTTTTACATAACTTATTTATTTCAATTTCATCAAAAAAAAATTTATGATCCCAATGCGTATTGAAACCTAAAACGCCTGGAACACCTATAACAATAGCTCCATTTTTCTTTACTATTCTTGTAACTTCAGCAATGACTTTTGATACATTTGAAACATGTTCAAGAACATTATCTAATATAGCCGAATCAAAAAAATTATCATGAACTGTAACACAATCATTTTTTATTATTATAGGATTTAATCCTAGATTTTTCATATAGTTGATACAATCTAAATTAGTTTCGGCAGGAGTTACTTTGGAAAAGTTCTTATAATAATTAGAAAAATTGCCTATTCCTGCGCCATAATCAACTAAATTTCCATGAAGTAACTTTCTTAACCTTGGATATAAAAAAAATTTCGAATAAATCTTTCCGGTAATTCGCTGTTTTTTAAGATCATTATAAATATTGGGATTACTAAACATAAATTAGTATAAACAATTTATTGCAATAATGTTAGATAAATTTTTTTTTTATTATATAATTATTTATATTAAAATAAAAAAATAATAATAAAATAAAAAATAAATTTAAAAATCTATAAAAAATAAAAAATAATAATCCATTTGCAAAACCTATTGCAGTTTTTCCAATTAAAGATGCTCCAACGTATTCGCTAATAATATAATTTTTTGGAAGAATTTTTATTATAGTTGAAATGTTAAAAATTAAATAAATTAAAATTTGAATATTTAAATCAAGTGTGAAATTAAAAGTTTTAAACGTAGCAAAAAAAGTAATAAAATGAATTAAATGAGTAATCGTAATTAAAATATTATATTTTAAAATTAATAATTTATTTTTTAATAAATATGTTTGTATTAAAAAAACATTTAAAAATTTACCCAATAATTCTTGAAAAATAGAATTGTTACTTAAACTAAGTAATAAAGACTTGAATTTAATTAAATTATAAATAAATAATAAAAATATAAAATAAAACACCATAATTAAAATTAGCAACTCTAAATTTATATTAAAAATATTGAGATCTGTAATTAATAAAAAAAAAACAAGTAATACTAACATTAAAAAAAAATTTGCTAACATTGCAAAAACATGCAAAGTCATAAAATGATTATAATTTAAATTTTTTTTTTTTTTTAATTTTCTTGCTCTATAAGCTACACCCATAAATAGAATGAAGACCAAAATATAAAAATTATACAAATATGTGTTCCATTGATTAAAACCTATTTTTATATTTGATCTATATAATAATAATAAAGCATAAGAGCTAAATAGTAATGAAAATATAGAAAAAAAAATCGCTACAATTAAATATTTTAAATTAAATGTTACAAAATATTTTTTTAGTTAGTTAAAAGACAAAGTTAATTCACTCGATATTAAATATAAGACCGTTAAACATAAAAAAAAAAGTAAAGTGAATTTGATTAATTTAAATGTTTTCATAGTTATAATAATTTTTTAAAGAATTATTCTTTGTCAAATCCAAATTCTTTTAATAACGTGTCTGATGATTTTATTTTAATTTTTGGCTCCGGTTTCTTAATGAAACGGCGTACTGCCCTCATAATTGATATAGGTGAGTTTGGATCAAATGTTTCAATTGGCTCACAGACCTCGCGAACATAATCTAATTCAGATGCGATAATTGGAAGACTAATTTGAGATGCCTCTATAAGTGGAAGAGCAAATGACTCCATAAGTGATGGATAAATAAGCGCTTCAGAGTTTTTATAAATTCGAAAAATTTCTTCATGCTTAACTAAGTCCACATTATAAATCTCTAGACCCTCTTTGTTACGTAAAAAATTGATTTTTGAGACCAACGTTTTATAACATGAACTAATTGTTAATATTAACTTAGGTTTAAGTCCTTGTTTGCCTAATAATGACCAGGCTTGTAAAAGACGAAGATGATTCTTATGCTCATCACCACTAGCGACATAAAGAAAGCCTTGACGATTGTTGGATAGCAATGAAAAGAATTGAGTGTTTGCAAAGGAGACAATTTTAACTTTAGTTTTTTGACCATACCAATTTTTTATAGCTCTCTCCATATTTGATGATTGAACTATAAATTCATTTACATTATTTCTAAAAATATAAGAAAAAAATCTTTGAACCATAAATTTCATTTCTTTAAACCATGGAAATATTTTAATGGTTGATTTCTGTAAAAGAATTAAGTTTTGATGAAAATTTATTACATGTGCTCTAAGAGGAAACAAGGGTGGGATATTTGTGAAAGTAATTAAAGTATCATTTTTTTTTGCAAGAAATAACAGTTTAATTTCTGCGACTAATCTATGAAATATTCCAGGATTTACAAATTCAATGTGACTTAATCCGAATGGTTTTGTTAGATTAACAAGCTCATTATTTATTAAAAAGATCAAATTATAATTTGATGGAATTCCTTTAAAAAACTCAGCTAATATAACCTTGCCCCCTTCTGAACGAACCGAAGGTGCATAAATAATTAGATTTTTTTTTGACACGTTTAATATTTATTTTAAAACTTTAGTATACACTAAAATCTAAAATTAAAACTTAAATAAAAAAATTAACATATAAAATCTTTATTCTTAAATTTTTGAAAGAAACCTTTCAATAAATTTATTGTAAGAAAATTATTAAACTCAGAATGTCTTCTATTATAAATACCCTTATAACCAAAAATTGGAATTCTATTATCTGACAAATATATTCGTGAAAAAAATTTTTTAGCAATATCAATTTGTAAATTTTTTATTATTTTATCTTTAATAATAATTCTTCCAAAAGGAAAAGCGAAGGAGTTTGCTTTATGGGAAATTCTTTTTTTTAACATCTCAATAGATAGTTGATGATCATCTATTATTCGATTCTTACTTAATATATTTAGATCAGTATGATCATATCCATGTAATCCTAAAATATGACCTCTATCAACAAGATAACCAATTTGATCCCAAGTTAATAAAGATTTTACACTCATTTTTAATTTATTCTCTATAAATTTTATATCTCTAGATAAATTTTTTTCTATTAACAATGGAGAAATAAAAAAACGAAATTTAATATTTCCTAAATCTGCTAAAACTTTATCAACAAGTAGCAGATTGCTTAACCCATCATCAAAAGTATACGTAAAAGGAAATATCTTATTGCACACAAAGTCCTCATTTGAGTCTGTTGCAGAAATAAATTTATTTTTTAAAATTAAAAACTTATTTATTTTAAAATTATTATATGCGTGTCCTGCCAAAATCATGATAGCCCAAATGTATCAAATTCCACAAATTCAAATGAATGCTCCGAAAAAGAATAATGATAATTTTTTGATAGAACCAAACCAGAAAAATCTAAATTTTTTTTAGTAAAACAAAAAGGTTTTAATATTTTGGCTGTTTCGGAATTTTCTGTTGCATATGTTTTTAAAAACAATCCCTTGGCCGAATTAGCGATTGCCAATAATAAAAAAAATTTTTCCAATTTGTTTATATTTTTTCCTGCACGACAAAGTCCTATATATGAAAAATAAAAATTTTCACTTAAAACCCAATACGCCCCATATAATTGGTACTCACTTGATGATTTTGGAAGTATGAGCAACTCTTTTAGAGAATTAATTTGATTCTTTGAAAAGTTGAGTATTAGTTTTTTTTTAATAATAAATCTTAATATTTTATAGATCCAGCGAAGTAAAAAAATAGGCACAAAAACAGTATATGAATAAGTATCTTTGATGGGATACCATTTTAATACTCTATACCTAAATTTATCAATTTTTTTATTAGGTAAACCATAAATAAAATTAAAAGACTTTTCTTTTAAGTCCCTATAAAACGCATTTGCTAGCGAACGCAGAACTATTCCACCTCTTAACGGTGGGGCAATTAGTGTATCAATTGACTGAATAGCTTTAAGTGAAGGATTACAAAGTAAAGATTGAATGCGTCCAAGATACGAACCCAAGACCTCATTTCCGTCTTTTATTTGACAAATTTTTCCAATGATTCTTCCAGATAAAATATCAGTTTCTAGCTTTTTTTTATACCAATCGTAACTTTGATCTCCATACTTAACATAAAAATTAAGAATATAATTACAATTTTTAGAATTTACAGTGTTAATTTCAGTGATCATTATTATTTTATTCTATATTTAGTAAATTTATTTACGTCTTTAAATTTCTTAAAAGTTTTATAATGGCCGTTAAAAAAATAAAAAAAAATAAAGTTTTAAAATTACCAAAGATACCTCCTGCAAAAAGAATAGGTAATAAAGAATAAAATATATTAAGAGAATTTAATTTTTTCAATTTTATAAAAAAGACAATAAAGAATGATAACATTCCAATAATACCAAGCGAATAAAATAAATTACCAATATCACCGTCAAAAAAATATACATGGGCATCCCTTAATCCATTCCCAAATAAAAATTTAAGAAAATCTTTATTCTCATATAAGGTTGAAATATAAATTGCTAAATTTTCAACACGAAGAGAATAACTTTTATCAGCGCTTATATTCTCAAATTCAAGTACTCTTAAATTTAAATAATAAGCAGTAACAATCAAAATACTAATAGCGTATAAAATGATTATTTTTTTTAAGTTTAATTTTTTATTATGAAAAAAAAGAAAAAAATTTATTATTAAAAAAGATAATAATCCAGCTCTACTACCTGTAGTAATTATTCCAATCAATACAATAATAGATAACAATATTTTAGAATTATTTTTAATTTCTAAACTTAAGGAATATAAAGTTATCATTATTATTGCGGCGTAGTTAGGATTTCCAAAGATGCCATAAGCTCGCATAGCTTGTAATGGCTGACCAGAATAATCATACATTTGCAGGTATCGTCCTTCAGCTCCTATTATTTTAGCTACAATATTATAATCAATTATTTCAAAAAAAGTTAAAAGTTGGAATAAAACAATAAAATAAATTAATGGTGTTGGGGATAGTAATGGCTTGTATTTATCTTTAAAATTAAATTCAAAGAGGTATGGTATAAATAAAAAAAAGTATATGGACGATAATATTGTTGGAACATTTAGTAAAAAAGTAAAAACAAAAGAAAATAATAAAAATATTTTATCAATTGAAAAATTTACTTTTATTTTCAAACAACCAATAAAAAGTAAAGAGGATAAAGTACAAAATAATACTAGCCCCTCATTTGAATCAATTAACAAAACTAGGTAAAGTAACAATATAAACAACGCTTATCTCAATTGGTTAATTATTTTTCTAAATAAATCTGCAGTAAAAATAAAAGCTTTTGATTGCATTTTATGAAATTTTAAATATACAAAAAAAAACCTTGTGGGACTTGTAAGTTTTCCATAAGAGAAATTATAATCATTAAGTGTATTTTTAGAATAAATTTTAAATTTAGAAAGTACAAATTCTACAAACTTTTCATAGGTGTAATTTCCGCTTTGTACTATATCTTTGTAAGCTTTATCTGTGATTTTTTTAATAATTTTATCGTCAGAAACTAATTTTATTACTTTTTTTAAATTTGAATAATCTTTTTTTAAAGGAATATAATGAACCCATGCCTTTAAAATATTATTATAATTGCCCTCTACCAGAACCTGGCATGTTTTAGTTATACAGGCTTCTAAGTGTTTAGGCGATAAAGCTTTTAAGTTTATTTTAGTTATATTTTTTTCTAAAAACGAGATTTCTTTTTTTGTAAGGTTTAAATTTTTTTTTTTAAGGATTTCGATTTTTTGAGCATGGCTACCATCCCAATCTAAAATATTACTTCCGCCTTCAATTCCAACTGTAGCTTTGCATTTTAGTAAAAAATCAATCCAATCGTAACCTAAAAAAAAATTATCAGCTCCAAATTTAATACTAGATGGTAAATTTTTTTCTTTACAATGCTGCTCAAATAGCTTTCCAATTTCAATTTTTTTCAAATTGAAAGTTCCCCAGCCTGCTTCGGTATGGGCTCTGTAACCAATGCAAAAAAGTCTTTTTTCTATTTTTTTATTTTTTACATATTTTACAACATTTGTATCAATATATCCTGTCAATACGTTGAAAAAAATTATTTTTTTAAAATCTACAGTTCGATAAATTTTTCTAATCTCACTTTTAGGAGCAACGGTAAATACAGTATTAACAAAATACTTATTTATAAATTTACATACAAGATCCATACTCACAAATTCATCCTGTACTAATAATGCACGATATTTAGCTTTGATACTTAAGAAATGTAAATTATTTTTTTTAATTAAAATTAAATATTTTTTTCTATTAAATCTAAGTCCAATTAAACTACTATGATAAATAACTGCATCCCAATAATATTTAGCGCATAATGACATAATGCCTGAATAAAATAAGTTTATAGTAATAATATGAAAATCTTTTGAATAATAATTGTAACACTCAATTAGATTTCTTTGAACTTCTCTTAAATTATTAGTGCTAACATATGTGACCAACAGTAATGTGGATTTTTTTTTAATAAATTTTTTTGTCATCAAATTAATCGAAAAAGCTTTATGGCTCTCCTCATTTCGTATCATGTTTATTTTTTTAAAACAAAATAAAATATTAAAAAATATTTTATTAATATTTAAATTTTTCTTGGGGCGATCACAAAGTGTGACCTAAAATTCGTTGGCAGGAAAAGAAAAATTTCATCAATAATTAATAATTTTTTTTTAAGATTTTCCATTTTAAAATTATTTTAATTATTATATTCATAAGGTTTGAAAGCTTTCACATACAAGTTCCAACCTAATAATTTTTCTAATAATTTAAATAATTGACGAGGTAAAAACCTTGAACCATATGGAATAATATCACCAACATCAAGATAACCTGTAAACATCTGGATATCAGAAAATAGTTTTAATTGTTTCTTAAGTTCATTTTTACTAAAAACCTTTCCTAGAGGATTTCCGTCGCCGTCAAATTCGTTGACTAATTCTTGCATCGATTTTCCTGTAAGTAAGCTTTTTAAACGATATCTGAATTGATATTTAGCAGAGTTTCGATTGTAAAACATCAAAATAAGGCGACCACCTGGTTTTAAAATTCTAAAAATTTCTTTCAAAGCTTTATTCGTATTTTTTACGTGATGCAATACTCCCACTGAACAAACACAATCAAAACTATTGTTTGGAAAAGGAAGTTTTTCTGCACTAGCCTGTTTAAAATTTCCTTTAAGCCCAAAATATTTAAATCGCTTATAAGATAGCTGAATAGCTTTTCTAGTTAGATCAACTCCGTATACCTTGGCTCCTTCATTTGCATATCTTGAGCACACATAACCATTTCCGCACCCTATATCAATTACCTTTTTTCCTTTAAATTTAGGATATTCATGTAATTTATAAGAAAAAGATATCGTTTCAATGTTCTCTCTTTGTCGATCATAAAAATTAAAAAAATCTAAAATGCCAGGTTTAAAAGGATTGCTCTTTACACATAATGGATTGTTTTCCCAAAAATTTTGAATTTCTTTTTTTTTAATTAAATTCATTTTTTTAATTTTTTCATAAAATTTATTTAAAAAGTTCTATTTAAATGTTTTTAATAATTAGTTTAATAATCTTATTTGCGGCATCACCATTACCAAAAATATGGGTATTTTTTCGGGTTTGAAATTTAATATTATAGGTTGCATTAACTATTTTTTTAGAATTCGTTCCAACCAATTGATTCCAGCCCTCACTTACCGTCTCAATCCACTCCGTCTCATTCCTAAAAGTGATACATGGCACTTGATAGAAAAAGGCTTCTTTTTGCACACCTCCAGAGTCAGTTAATATAAATTTAGCACACATTTGGAGATTTTGAAATTCAAGGTATGATAAAGGAGTTAATATTTTTAAGCCTTTTAATAGATTAGTTTGACTTTTTTTAATAAGTTTAATTTTAAGTCGAGGGTGCAATAACAAAACAACTGTTAAATCTTTTGCAATTTTTTTTAAAGCATTAAAAATGTTTTTTAAACATACGTCGTTGTCAATATTTTCTTGTCGATGAAGAGTGCATAAAGCATAGCTTTTATATTTTAGATCATATTTATCAAGTGTGATAAATTTATTCGCATTATTTTTATAATATTTAACAGAATCAAACATAACATCACCAACATTATAAATTTTTTGTTTCTTATTTTTTTTATTTCTTGTGTTGATTAAAAAAGGAAAGCCTTCATCTTTTAAATTTTTTACTGCAGTTTTTGTTGGACAAAATAACAATGTTGATATGCGGTCAGTCACAATACGATTAATTTCCTCTGGCATATTAAAATTATGAGATCTGCAACCTGCTTCGACGTGAGCAATTAAAAAATTTTGTTTCACTGCCGCAAGCGCTCCTGCAAGAGTAGAGTTTGTATCGCCGTATAACAATACACAATTAGGCTTTTCACGTAAAATGATTCTTTCAATGCCCTCCATCATACGAGCTGTCATAGCTGCGTGGCTTAGGTTTGAAATTCCCAAATTATATTTTGGTTTTGGAATATTGAGTTCTTTGAAAAAAATATTTGACATGTTTGAATCAAAGTGTTGTCCAGTATGGACTATTACTTCCTTAATAATATTATTATAATTATTATTTATAATTCGAGAAACACATGCGGCTTTAATAAACTGAGGTCTTGCCCCGACTATTGTGAGTATTTTCAATTTAACTATTAAAAAAAAATTTATATATTATTAGATATGACAATTTAAATATTAAATATGTAATTTAGCTTATCATTTCTTAAAATTAAAAAACATAAATATTTTAATATATAAATTTACTATCAGTAAAGTATTAAATTTTTTTTACATTTTGTAGCTATATTGTTTGATATTATATTATATAGATAACGATTATTTTATATGTCAAAATAAAAAAAGTTTTAATTCTTAGATCAAAAATTTTTTTTCATAAATTCTGCATGCTTTGCAATAGTCATTCTTATTAATTCGTCATTTTCTTTCGTCCACAAAATTGTTTTTCTTAATCCTTCATCAAGATCGGTAGTTGCTATAAAATCAAGCTGATTTTTTGATTTTTCCGTGCATCCATATCGTTTTCCTGATCGATCCCAGTCTCTTGCAGGACATAATATTACGGGAGTATTATTTCCTGTTAAATTATTTATTATTTTTGCAAGATCATTAATGGAGGTTTCTGTGCCTGAGGCAAGGTTATAAGCTTCGCCATTTTTTCCTTTTTCTGCACAGGCAATAAGTCCTTTTACAATATCATCTATAAATATAAAATCTCTTGTACCTTTTCCATTGTTGTCCAATAATAACGGTTCGTTGTTTAAAGACTTCCAAATAAAAGTAGGTATCACATTACGCCATACGGTATGTTTAGTTCCTCTCCAACGGCCCGCCCCCAATATTTCTCTTGGACCATACACATTTTGAAAACGAGCTTTTACAAAAGGTAAATCAAAACTTTTGTAATAATAATTTCCATACATTTCACCAACTAACTTTGATATTGAATATGGACTATCATGAAAAAGCGATACTGGCTCATCCTCAGTTGTCGGTCTTGCATCTCCATATGTTTTTTCTGCAACCGCACAACCTGCTGCAGCATAAACAACTTTTTTTAAGTTTTTAAAATTTTTAAGAAATTCAAATAATTTTAGTGAAGTTAAAGTATTATTTTCATGGTCGGCAATAGGATTTACTATTGAGGATTGATTGCCATGATAACAGGCTAGGTGAAAAACATATTCCAAATCATTAGGTAACTGATTTAGTGTATAATTATCAGCAATTGTTCCTTCAACAAAGTGTATTTGAGGATTATTGGGTATATTAAAAATATCTGAAGATAATAAATTATCTACTATCCATATTTCTTTGGGACAATAATTATTAAGCAAATAATGACATAGGTTTGCTCCAACAAAACCAGCTCCACCTACGATTAAAATTTTTCTCATCTTAATAAGTTTTTTAAAATATTCATAAGTTTTTTAAAATATTCATTAACGCATTTAACGTAATTGTAAAGTAAATCAATACTGCGATCAAAATAGAGACTAAAAAAAATTAAATTTTTTCTGATTATAATAAAAGTTAGTTTATATATTTTAGGAACATATTTAATATTTAAATTTTTATTATGTGGTCACAAAAAAATTTAATGGCAGAATTTAATCAAAAGAATATCTTTTTAGTATCATAAGCTTTTAATTTGCTACTAAAATTGCCGCAAAAGTAATTGTAAAAGTGTTTTATTGCAATAACTTAGAAGATGTCTAATTTAAGATATATTAAAGTTTATTAGTCAAAGCATAAATATAAAATAAATATATTAATTTGATAACAAAAATATTGGAAAGCACTCAACCAAAATATGAAATAGATCATTCACGGTGGTGGTTATCAAGCAAAAAATTTGTATTTTTAAGAAATTCACTAAATACGAGTTTATTGATAATTAAGTTTGAAGTCTCCGATAAATTATTTAGTATTTGAATTAAAAAAACTATGTTCAAATTCTAAACTAGTTAGTTGTTGATTTTTTTTAAGGAAGTAATATTGATCCTAGTTATATTCAATCATTTCTATGTTTTTTTAGAGTCTTGCTCCAGATATGTTTATAAACTATAAATTATCAAATTTTATTGTCTAAGTGTATTTATCTGAAAGACTGAATTTACATTGTATCGAGCTGACTTATGATCATGAGTTGCCGAGCAATATAAATATTTTAATAATTACATTTAATTTTAATTGAGTGAGGCAAGGGAAATATGAATATATTAGGGTTGCATGCTAGCGGGCCAAACACTGCGTCCTGTTTGCTTGTAGATGGAGAATTAATTGCCTTTGCCGAAGAAGAGCGCTTTACAAGAGTAAAACTCGCAACAAATTCTATTCCTGTGCGATCAACAGCGTATTGTCTAGGGGCTGGAAAACTTTCACTGAGTCAAATTGATAACATTACCTTGGGATGGGATTATTATAAATATCCACATAAAATGAAAAAGTTTTATGCTGAACATATGAATCATCCTGATAAGGATGATTATTCCAAAGTTTATGAATCTATCTCTTTGTATGAGAAAGATCCCTCTATCTTCACCAAAAAATTAGAAATTGCATATCGTAGAAGCGGATATTTCGAACAGTTTCCCAAAGTTGTTTTTCATCCACACCATATGAGTCATGCTTATTCAGTTTTTTATCCTTCACCATTCGAAGAGTCTATAATTCTTATCATAGATGGTTCTGGGGAAGAGATGGCTACATCAGTATGGATTGGAAAAGGCGATAATGTTTCGCTCATCCAGACCATCAACCTACCAGACTCTCTGGGTTACTTCTATGCGGCGTTAACAGAATACCTTGGTTTCTCTGCATTTACCGGTGAAGGAAAAGTTATGGGTTTGGCGCCTTACGGTAGACCAAACCTTAAAATTCGCAAAAAATTGGACAAAATATTATGGACTGAAGGAGACTCTTATAAAATTAATCCAGAATATATTTACTTTGCAAAAAGAACCTTTAGTTTCAGACATACGGATAAAGTTATTGATTTACTTGGAAAACCGGCAAGAGTTCCGGAGTCTGATCTAACAACTTGGCACTATCAATTAGCATGGGAAGTACAATATAAACTGGAACAGATAGTAAAAATCTTAGTGCAAAATGTAGTTCGAAAGACTGGAATTCATAACATTTGTATCGCAGGGGGCGTGGCAATGAACTGTAAGTTGAATGGCTTTATAGGTACGCTTGATTGTATTGATCGATGTTTTGTTATTCCTGCAAGCAACGATGCAGGAGCGTCTTTTGGTAGTGCCTTAATTCAGTCAAAGGGAAAAATTAGCAGACTTCGAGAAAAAGCGCAGAAAATATCTGTATATTCCGGCCCTGAATTCTCTAACGAAGAAATCGAAGCGATACTCAAAGAATTCAAAATAACCTACAAAATCATTAAAAATGATGAACTTTTTGATTATGTAGCGGATCGTCTTGCTGCAGGCAAAATCCTAGGGTGGTTTCAAGGCAGAATGGAAGTGGGAGCCAGAGCTCTGGGTAACCGTTCCATTCTTGCTAATCCTGCATTGCCTAATATGAAAGATAAAATAAACCTTGAAGTTAAGCATCGAGAGTACTTCAGACCGTTTGCGCCAGCAATTCTTGAGAAACATGCCTCGAAATATTTCAATGTTCGAAATAAAAGCGATTATGCCCAACTGCATCAGTGGATGCTTCAAGCAGCTCAAGTACTACCTGGTAAGGAATATGAAATTCCAGCTGTGATTCATGTGGACAAATCAATTCGGCCGCAAATAGTTAACTCAAAAAGCAATCATCGTTTTAATAACCTATTAGAAGCATTTTTTCAAAAAACCGGCGTTCCAGTTCTATTGAATACATCTTTTAATGTTCGTGGTGAACCTATAGTTTGTAAACCAGAAGAAGCTATCAGGTGTTTCTTTAGTACTGGTCTTGACATTCTTGTAATGCAAAATATTGTATTAGAGAAATAAGTCGGGTGCACTCACTAGGCGTGTAGTGACTTAAGACATAACAGAAGTATAATTAAGTCAAGTGTTTTTTGGATATTAATACCAAAATAGAGATGTCTTGTTTATTTCTTTTACCATTATAAATAAATTTTTTATGATGGCCTGAATAAAAACTAACAAAACCAAGTGTAAAAATTTTTGTTATCAACAATCGAATTGAGTTTAAAAAATATTAATTTATTACAAAAGCGTAATTGTTTTATTTAATTCTTTCTTTTAAAAAACAATATATGTTTATCTAATTATTTTTAACACTTTCAAATAATGCTACATGTCTACCATTTGAAAATAAAGTGGAACACGCATTGTTTAATGAATTTGTAATTTCTTTTGGTACTTGAAATGGCGAATTTATTAATGAATCTTTAACATTATGTAAATCCCAGCTTTTTAAGCACATCACTTCATCTGCGTCTATTCTTTTAACAAAATAAAATCTGTTGTTATAAAAAGTAAGCAGAATTCTAAATCTAATTCCAATGTTGTATATAACTTTTAAAAACTCATTAAGTCTTTGATCAACGTTTGGGAAAAGATCATTTGCAATTATTAAATCAAATTTTCCTAAATTTTTTATGCAGACACTCCAATCACTATTAATCAAATTAATTTGATATATTTTACAAAAATCTTCACATAATCTTTTATTATCATGAGATAAAATATCAATTACTGTATAATCATGGTTTTTTGCTATAACTTTTTGAATCAAGTTCACACCCGCCCCAATATCTAAAATTTTTAATCTTTTACTACTTGGAACTAATAAATCTCCATAAATATTATGAAAGAGCATTCTTTTTGCTATGGAAGAAATGAGCCATTGATTGCAAATAAAATTTTCGGAAAAAAATTTATCTGAAGAGTTAGGAATAACTAAAGGAAGAATATAATCATTAATAGAATAGATATTTAAACTTTTTTCTGAAAAAGAAGTAATTTTATACATTATATTTTTTTTAATTTATTTAAAATTAAAGGTATATTATTTTCTTCATATAATTTATGGCCCTCTACATTTAAATGAATACCGTCAGATAAAAGAAAGTCTGATAATTTTTTTTTTTTAAGAAAGTTTGACCAAAAAGAAAAATTATCAATTAAAGAAATTTTTTTAGATTTTATATATATTTTTTTAAATAATTTTTGTATAGCTTTTGAATATTCAATATTAATCTGATCATAATCTTTGTTTTTATTAGTTAAATGATTTTTACATAAAAAAATATGACTAACATTATAAGCTAAAGATTTATTAATTATTTCTTCCAAATTAGAAATAAACGCCATTTTACTTACTCTTGTCAAACCTCTATCTGTTTTCCAAGAATTACAGTCATTTAAACCAAATTGAATAAGTAAATAATTAGGCAAATGAGAGGTTACATCATAATACATTCTTTCGAGTGCTTGACGGGTAGTATTGCCGTTACAACTAGCATTTTGAATAATAAATTGCTCATTACCAAAATTTTTTTCAATAACTAAAGATAATTGGTTTACCCAAGATTTGTTTATATTTACTAGTTGCCCAGTGCAAATTGAGTCTCCAAATATATAAAATTTTTTAATTAGTTTTTTCATTTAAGTGACTATAAATATTATTTACTCCATATTGATCATACCAATTTAATTGATTTAAAATAATATTTTTAAATTTCACTTTGGCTTTCCAATTAAAAATTTTCTCAGTGATACTAGGATCAAGAATAACTTTAGATACATCTTCTTTATCACATGAAACTATAGGTATATTTGGAACTTTAATTCCTAAATAATTTGCAACTATCTCAAATATCTCAATTATTGAATGACCTTCACCAGTCGATACGTTAAAAATGCCAGATGAAAAATTTTCCATTAGCACACGATCCATAAGTAATAAGAAATCACTGATATCTAAAAAATCACGAACTGTATCACTACAAAAACAATCTTGATTTGCTTTCAAACGTTTATAGAAATTTGGAATAGGCCCTATAGCTAGTCTTGGTGCGCATATATTAGCTAGTCTCAATGATACAACAGATAATTTAGAATTAATTAAATATGCTTCACCTGCAGTTTTTGAAATGCCATAACTAGTAAAAGGTTCAGTTGGATGATTAATTGGAATTGGCAAAACTTTTGGTATACCGTAACATAAGGCTGTTTGAAGATTAACAAGACGCTTAACTTCCATTTCAGCTGCATATTTTGCAACATAAATACTCCCTAAAACATTAGTGTTCGTATCTTCAATATAATTTTTTGGATCTTTATACGATGCCGCACTATGAATTACATGAGTTGGTTTAAAATTTAAAAAAGCCTTTTTAACAAGTTCAATATTTGCGATCGACCCTTCAACCACTTGTAATCTGGAATGTCTTGGAATAATTTTCTTGCTACTTGTTTGAAAATTATCAATAATACAAATTTCATGCCCAAGTGGCAAATAGTGTTCAAATAAATTTGATCCTAAGCAGCCAGCACCTCCTGTTATTAAAAGTCTCATTTGCATTTCTATTAACTCTTATTTCTAAGATGAGTATATTCTCCTAACGTTCCGTATTGTTGATAATATTTTATTGCTTCTTCGACAATAGTTTCGAGAGGGGTAAATCTTATTTCTCCAAAATCATCAAAAGTACGAGAAGGATCAAGCAAAATCGATGACACATCGTCTGGTCCAAGTTCTTTGACTTCTGGCTCTATATATTTATTTAAACGCATGGCCTTCACTACAGCATTGTACAATTCTAATATCGACACATCTTTACCGGAGGAAAAATGATAGGCACCATCCCCTTTCCCGTTACAAGATTGGACAACTATGTGAGCTAGATCTTTAACAAATACAAAATCTCTTCTAGATTTGGTAATAAAACATTTTTTTCCATCCTTAAGACGTTGATAAAAAATAGGGAGTGGACCTGCGACATTGCGTGGCCCAATAACATTAGCTAGCCGAAATGTAACAAAATCAATGCCAGATTGTTCAATATAAAGTTCATTTGCCGTTTTTGAGATAGCATAGCTGCTTCCTTCTGGTTTTCTTGGATGACTAAGAGTTATAGGATTTTCGATGGGTTTTAGACCATAGCATAAAGCAGTTTGAAAGTATATGAAACGTTTGACATTATTTTTTTTAGCAGCGTCAACTAAAATAGCACCCCCTACACAATTAGTAAGAGTATCATTATACCAATCATCAGGATCTTTATAAGAGCATGCGGCGTGAATGACAACATCTGGTTTAAATTTTTCCATTAAGGAATAAACTAAATTACGATTTGAAATTGTATCAAAAATTATTTTTAATTTTGGATGTTCGCTTAAATGCTCTTTTCTACCTGTGGCAAGATTATCAATGACTATAACCTCATCATTTCTATCAAGTAATATTTCAGCCACATGAGAGCCGATTTGACCAAGACCACCTGATATTAGAACTTTCATTATTATTTTATTGATTTATTATTTAATTTCTTATTAAAAAGTTAACTAAATTTTACTAACTTTCTCCATTCATCACCTCTATCGTGAAATTGCTGATACCATATTTCTAAACTAATTAAACTCCAAATTTTTCTAGAAAAAATACTTTCGTCTTTAAAATTTTTAGACAATTTATTATAGTTAATAAATGGTCTTTTCTTTTCTATCATTTCATCTAAAATATTCGATATATAATTCTTTAACCTACCTTCGCACCATTCTTTTAATGGGACAGGGAAACCCATTTTATCTCGCCGTTGCGAAATTTTTGATGGAAGTTCTTTTATAAATGCCTCTTTAATTAAGTTTTTCATTTTTCCCCCTTTAAATTTTATGTCAGCTGGAACTGTTGCTGCAAACTCTACTAGTGGATGATCTAAAAATGGAACTCTGCTTTCAATTCCATGCGCCATACTCATACGATCTTCAACATGTAATAAAGCTGGGAGCAAACATTTAAAATCAAAATGAGTCATCTTATCAAAATAAGCCTCTTTTTTAACATTATTTAAATTATTGAAGATTAATGAAAAGTCAGTCTTTACTTTAGACATATTAAGACTTGTCCAGTCAATCACATCATCCATTTCTGTGGAACGATCTACTAAACTAAAATAACGTTCATCCATTGGATCAAATAAATTTTTACTCCAAAATTTTTTTAATAATGGCTTATATTCTTTCAATAAACCTAGATTTGGAATAATTGACTCTATAGTAACAACAAAATTACCATCTTTATAATTTCCATCGATAGCTGCTTTTAATGATTGTTCTAAATAAGCAATTACATATCGAGCATATCCTCCAAATATTTCATCGCCGCCTTGTCCTCCTAAAACTACTTTTACATATTCCGCTGCAAGTTTTGACACCATAAACTGGGGAAAAGATCCTGGCCCTGCAGTTGGAAAATCTAAATGATAAATGACTTTCTCAAAATACTTTTCAAAGTCCTCAGCTTTAATGTCGATGATATGAAGATTTTTTGTATTATTATTTATTGCAATCTTTGCAAATAAACTTTCGTCGTAACCAGGATATTCTGTAAATTTTCCATGAAAACCAAGGGTTGGGAATGATTTATGACTTTGAGCAAGATTAAAAACTAAACTAGAGTCAACTCCTCCTGAAATATAACATGCAACAGGAACATCGCTTTGACCGTGTAGCGAAACTGAGTCTTGCAATAATTCTTTTGTTTTTTTGTAAAAAAAATCAGATTTATTTTTATGGTCTACATTGTAAATTATATCCCAGTATTTTTTTATATTCATTTTACCATTTTCAATTATTAATATATGACCTGGTAAAAGTTGATTAATTCCATGAAATAATGTTTTTTCACCAATTGTATATTGAAAAGTTAAATATTCTGCGAGTGCTGACTCATTTGTTTTTATAGATGGAAGAAAAGGTAGAAGTGCTTTTGCCTCTGAAGCAAAATAAAATATGTCATCTACTATGGAATAATAAAAGGGTTTAATACCAAAACGATCGCGCGCACATAAAAGTCTCCTTTTTTTTTCATCCCACAAAGCAAAAGCAAACATTCCACGTAAATGATTTACGCAATCATCTTCAAATTGATCATAGGCTGCTAGAATACATTCAGTATCTGAATTAGTTTTAAACATCCAATGCTTACCCAGTGATTTTTGTAACTCCTTATAATTATAAATCTCACCATTATATGTAATAACTGTACCTTTATTAGCAATCATAGGTTGATTAGCAGTTTCTGATAAATCGATGATAGCCAAACGACGATGACTAAACCCCACATCTTTCTTTTTATTGATCCATTGTCCAGCGCCATCTGGCCCTCTGTGAATTAAAATATTAGACATTACTTTTAACTTTTCACTTAAATTTGTGATCAAATTTTTATTTAACGATACTATGCCTGCAATACCACACATATAATAATATATATTTTATAAATTTTTTATAAGCAATTTTATGAATTTAGAAACATAACTTCTAAGTCTTTCTATAAAAACTCTCAAACAAATTATTAAGCTGCGTTTGTTAATTATGATTAATATATTTTTTTTTTGCTCTGGTGTACAACGAATATTACAATTTAAATTAATTAGAAACTTATCAAAATCTTCAAAAAATAATTTAAAATGCCAACGACCAGATAAAATTACATCTTTATAAGTATTATCAATAATATTATTAACTAACTGTTGATCTTTCATTTGATTTAATACTTGATCAATATTTGAAAAATCTTTTTCTAATGCAATGTAATTTCTATCAGCGACAAAAATGCCTTGATAACTATCTCGGTAAAGTATCATACAAACTCTTAAAGCGGTGCATTCAAATAATCTTGGTGAAACTTGTCGATAATTTATATTATTTTCATAGTTCTTAAGTATATTGTCATATAATTCCTCAAAATTACTATTTGGGTTTTTTCTTAAATGCTCTTCTATAATATCTTCAACTTTTCCTGAGATATCAAAAATCGAAGTGCCTCCCATTGCTCCAATCATAAATTTTGCGTCACTTAAAAAGCTGAACCAATGATCTCCATAAATTCTTGAATTTTCACTGGAACTCATATCAATTTTAAAGTTTAATTTTTTATCCTTAATAATTTTAATAAAAGTTTCCATAATTTCGGATTTTTCTTGGGCTCCTTTTCCAAAATAAAGTGGCAGTTTTCGTGCTCGGCAAACAATATCTAAAGTACGTAAATCAAAATTTTTATAATAAGCATTCCCTTTATCTATTAATTCATCTGAAACATATCCTGTTAAGTAACTTTTAATATTCTTAACTTTTGTATTTTTTTTATATACTTTTTGAAAATATTTTTCTTCAAGCAGTGAATAAATATATTCAATCTTTAATTCATTTATTAATTTAAATCTTCTTTGACAATTATGCATTTCATCTTGGAAGAATGCTATCTTCAGTGAAATTGATGATAAAAGATAATTGTATACTTCGATCAGTGCATTTTGCTGATGGTTCTTTTTTAGTACCAAATATGCAGCCAATGAGTAGTGTATAATAATTATTGAAAATTTAAGATTTTTTAACTCCTTTGGTATTCCGTATCTAGTATTAAATGAAAGTATATTTAATTTTGAATATTTTGAAAATGAATTGAGATTATCGTCAATTGTCCAAGCATCGTTACTTGAACCGATTTTATAATATAATAGTAAAATCAATTAGTTAATATTTTAATTTTCTAACAGTAATATATAAATCTAAGCCTACTAATTTTGAAAAAATTATATTTAATAATTTCTTTTTGGTTGCAAAATTAAAAGGGAAATCTCGATCTATATTCCCTGACTCACATGTGAATATTTTAAAATTTTTTCTATACATTTTTATTGTTTTATGAAAAACGAAATCAGTATGAGGCTGAGGAGACTTAGATATATTGGAATCGTATTTATCTAAATTACGCATATTAAATGAATTATTATTAATTACTGATAAATAATGACTAGTACCGCAAGGCTCATTACAAAATTTACTATTATTTTTATCTAACAACTTTAGTTTATTCATTTCTTAAATTAACTTAATTATTTTTATAAACTTTTAATTAATATCTAAAAATTAAATATTATTCTCGATTAAATCTTTATAATTTCCTTGACATATAATCTCACCTTTTGCAAGTTTGAATATAATATTACAATTCTTTAGTGTACTTAAACGATGAGCAATTAAAATAGTAGTAATATTTTTGCTTAAATTATTAATACTATCTATTATAGCTTTTTCAGTTCGATCATCTAACGCACTCGTTGCTTCATCTAAAATTAATAATTGTGGATTATGATATAAAGCTCGAGCAATTCCAATTCGTTGACGCTGTCCACCCGATAGTCTAATTCCATTTTCACCGATTATAGTTTGATATTTTTTAGGCAATTCCTCTTTAACAAAATTATGTAAATTTGCAATTCTAGAAGCTTTTTCAATAGCTTCTTGGTTAATATCTTTAGAATCTAAACCAAAAGCAATGTTAGCTGAAACGCTATCATCGACTAGATAAATATGTTGCGGAACATAACCAATACAACGTTGCCATGATCTTAAGTTTTTTTTACTAATAACTTTTCCATCAACTTCTAGGGTCCCTTTTTGAGCTTCGAGCAATCCTAAAATTATGTCAACTGTTGTGGTTTTGCCGCTGCCTGTAGCACCTACTAATCCTATTATAGATTTTGCTGGAATATTTAAACTTATATTTTTTAATGCTGTTCTTGATGTATTGGGATAACTATAATAAATATTTTTTAGAGTAATGGCTTTGTTAAATGTTAATATTTCTTGACTAAAATTTTCTTTAAATGGTTCAATATTTTTTAAATCATAATATAGTTTATCAAGCGCAGGACCTATAAAAGTAAGTTGAGTTAAAGAACTATAAATTTGTTGTAGCGCTGGAAATAGTCGATACCCAGCAAAAACGTATAAAGACAGAATAGGTGCGGTATCATTAAAACTGCCTGTTTGCTTCATAATATAAAGAATTATTAATAAAATACCTCCAAAGGCTAAGGCTTCTAAGATTAAGCGTGGTAATTGACCTATGACTATTGAAGAAGCTTGGGTTCGAGCTAAAATTTCAGCAGAGTCTGAAAAACACTTAATATAAGTACGTTCTAAACCTCTAATTTTAATCATCTTTATATTGCTAAAGGCTTCACTAACTATTTTAAAACGTAACAAATTATTTATAAATCGCTGTTTTCCAGTTCTATTAAGATATTTACGGACAAAATAAAAAATAATCCAATAAGTGCCAGCTAGCGTAAGGCCAACTATTATCGCGAGTTTTGGATCAACTACAATTAATAAAATTATAAGTGCAATTACGATCACGCTTTTAGCAATGAGTTCCATCAATGGACTTATACAATTTAGAATTATATGCTGAACTTCCGATAGAATAGTTTTTCCAATATCGGCACTATGACGATTTAAAAACCAATTATAAGACTGGTATAAATAACTTTGCAATAAACGTTTTCCAATACTGTATTCGCGCATTTGAACAAATCTTACTTGTGCATAGCTTGTAAGAGCTTTGAAAGAGAGTGAAATAATTAATAATAAAAATACAAAGGCCCCTAAAGCAAAAAGAAACTGTTCATTGTTTATAACTCCAATTAGACTTGAAGCTTGAAACATAAAATTTAAAATTAAGTTTGTCTCAATGAGACTGGGGTTGGTAAGAACTGCGATAAAAGGAAGGATAGATACTACACCAATCATATCTAGTAATGCCATTATTATGATCATTATAAATAATAATCCTGCATATTTACGCTCAGTTATCGTAAGTAAATATAAAATTTTTTTAAAAGTTTGCATTATGATTTATTTAAATATTTTAAATTTTTTTTATTTATCTGTTTAGCTATTTAGGTTTTGTTTAATTTTTGAAATAATATAATTAATTTGCTCGATAGTTAAAAATGGATTCATGGGTATACTCATTACTTCATTAGATGCTTTTTCTGAAATTAGAAAATCTCCATTTTTATAATTTAAATATCGAAAACACTCCTGAAGATGAAGTGGGATGGGATAAAAAACTGATGTAGGGATACCATTTTCTTTTAATTTTATTTGCAAAGTATCCCTATTTTTTACTCTTAATGTATACTGTGCCCAAGCACTTGATCTATTCGATTTTATAACTGGCGTTTGCAAAATTTTAGATAAACTATTCGTATAATGATCTGCCACTTTTTGACGGTCTTTTAATTCTTTTTTAAAATATGGCAACTTTGCTAATAGTATTGCTGCTTGCATTGTGTCTAAACGTCCTCCAATACCAATATACCTGTGATGATATCTTTTGTTTTGACCGTGTACTCTAAGGAGTTTAATTTTATTTGCATATTCTTCATTGTTGGTAAAGACTGCCCCGCCATCTCCATAACAACCAAGAGGTTTTGAAGGAAAAAAACTTGTAGTTGAGATATCACCTAAGTTACTATCCGTTTTATTTTTGTAGGTGGAACCAAAGCTTTGCGCACCATCAATGATAACTTTTAAATTATATTTATCGGCAATAGCTTGAATAGCATTCATATCTGCAGGTTGACCATAAAGACTTACGGGCATAATGGCTTTTGTTTTTTTAGTGATAGCCGCCTCAATTAAATTTGCATCGATATTATAAGTATCAGTTTCAATATCTACAAATATAGGTTTTGCTTTAATCAAAGCCATCATTTCTGCTGTGGAAATCCAAGTAAAAGGGGTAGTAATAATTTCATCATCTGGCTGGATATCAAGTGCCATTAAAGCAAGTAACAGAGCATCTGTTCCAGAGGAACAAGATATGGCATATTTTGCCTCTGTAAAATTTTGTAATTCTTTCTCTAAGATGTCAACCTCTTCTCCTAAAATATAATTAGATTTATTTAGAACTTGTTGAAGATTATCGTTAATTTTATCTTTATACGTTTGATACTGTAATTGTAAATTTGCAAAATCAATTTTCATATTTAGTCTATTTTGGTAACTTTATTTCCTTGTAATTGATATTGTTGCTTAGTATGTTTACATATAGTTTTGGCATTACCAGTAAGCGGTAAATCTAATTTTTCTCCATACTCGCTCATCCAGCCAATTTGTTTAGCTGGCACTCCAACCATCAAAGCGTAAGATGGAACATCTTTACTAATCACTGCGCCAGCTCCAATAAAAGCAAATGAACCAACAGTAACGCCACAAATAATTGTACAATTTGCACCAAGTGTTACGCCTCGTTTTATTAATGTTTGTTTATATTCATTTTTACGAATAATTTCTGACCTTGGATTAAGAACATTTGTAAACACACAAGAAGGACCACAAAAAACACCGTCTTCTAAGGTCACTCCTTCATAGACGCTTACATTATTTTGAATTTTTACTTTATTACCTATTGTAACCCTAGGACCCACCACAACATTTTGTCCTAAAGAGCAGTCCTTACCAATATTACAATCTTGCAAAATGTGACTGAAATGCCAAATCTTAGTACCTTGTCCAATTGTTACATTGTCATCTACAAATGAAGTGTCGTGAATAAATACATCCTTGTAATAATTTTTTTTATTCATAACTTTTGTAGTTTTACTGTTTCATTTTTAACTTGCGAGCGTGAAGCAGCAGATAACACTTTAAGAACTCTCAAACCCTCAGCTCCATCTGTTAGTGGTTGTATATCTTTTTCTACTACATCTATAAAATGTTGGCACTCATTTTTTAAAGGTTCTTCTTCCGTAATCTTTACATATTGAACATTGGAGTTTTGTAAGTTTATTAAATTTTTGGAAGAGACTACTTTAAAAGGATATAAGGCCAGTTTTTCATGCCAAGATTTAGTATCATCAAATACCAGCATTGCAGATTGACCAACAATTACAACTTTATGTTCTTTGTATGGATGTAACCAAGATACTGAAATATGAGATTTTAAACCTGATTTAAACTGCAGGTGAATTGTTGCTGTATCTACAATATTTTTTTGAAGAATAGAAGTTGCGTTAGTGCTGACATATTCTGGTTCTTGGCCCGTTAACGATAAGATCATAGAGATATCATGAGGAGCAAAGCTCCAAATCACATCTTCTTCGGTTCTTACTTTTCCAAAACTCAAACGATTAGAATAAATATAATTTATTTCACCAATTTTACCTTCTCTAACATATTCTCTTATCGTTTTAAAAATGGGATGATATTGCAAAAGATGCCCCACCATCAGCCGAACTTTATTTTTCTTAGCTGTTGCAATCATTGCTTCTGCCTCCACTTCATTCATACCTAGTGGTTTTTCAACAAATACATTTTTATTTTTATTCATGGCTTCAATTGCCATTGAGGCATGCAGATGTGCGGGTACAGCAAGTACTACCCCTTTAATATTTGGATCATTTATAATTTCGGCAAATGAAGATTTTTTAACATTATATTGACTTGCATATTGATCAGCTATTTCACTACTAGGATCACAGATTAAAAATAGTGCGCCCAATTCAGAAAAATTTCTAACAAGATTTTTTCCCCAATGGCCACAACCAACAACTGCTATATTTTTCTTCATTTCTGAATTTATTATATTAGACTAAATCAAAGTCTTTATTAAAGTCGAAACACACTAAATCCCTGACTAATTAAATCTTCTTTTTTATAAATAGATTTTACATCTGCTAACACTGGATTAGATCCTTTGCAAAAACTGCGAAGTTCTTCTGCTGATTTAGTTCGAAACTCCTTGTGACCAACTGCAACAATTAAAGAATCTACTTTTTTATTGGCATTAATTTCCCCTAACGAAATATCATAAATTTTTTGAAGTTCTAATTTATTTGCCCACGGATCAACTACAACCACATTCACGCCCCAGTTTCTAAGTTCATAGATAACATCAGCTATTTTAGTGTTGCGAACATCTGGACAATTTTCTTTAAAAGTTATTCCCATAACACCAATGGTGCTATTTTTAATTTTAATTCCATTAACAATCATTTTTTGTAAAATTTTCTTGACCATGTAAATTGCCATATTGTCATTTATTCTTCTACCTGCCAAAATTAATTGGGGGTTATATTTAACCTGTTCTGCTGCATGGGTAAGATAATAAGGATCAACTCCAATACAATGTCCGCCTACTAACCCCGGTCTAAAAGGAAGAAAATTCCATTTACTGCCAGCAGCCTCCAATACATCTAAAGTATCCAAGTTTAATCTTTGAAAAATCACTGATAATTCATTAACTAATGCAATATTTAAATCTCTTTGAGTGTTTTCTATAACTTTAGCAGCCTCAGCCACTTTAATACTTGCTGCAGGAAAAGTGCCAGCAGTAATAATATTTTTGTAAAGACTATCTACTTCCTTCGCTATCTCAGGTGTGGACCCACTAGTAATTTTTTTTATTTTTTCTAATGTATTTACTTTATCTCCTGGATTAACTCTTTCAGGACTATAACCACAGAAAAAATCTTTGTTAAATTTCAATCCTGATGAGTTTTCAAGCTCTGGAACGCACACATCTTCCGTAACCCCTGGATATACTGTTGACTCATAAATCACAATATCGCCTCTCTTTAACACTGACCCAACTGTTTTAGACGAGTGAATTAAAGATCCTAAATTTGGTCTATTAGCCTTATCAACCGGTGTTGGTACTGTAATAATATAAATATTACAATCTTTTATATCTTGAATATTAAATGAATAACTTAAGTTATTTGATGATGAAAGTAAATGATGTTCAATTTCCAATGTACGATCGTGACCATTTTTTAATTCTTGAATACGCTCTTGATTAATATCAAAAGCAATTACCTCAAATTTTTTTGAAAAAGCCACTGCAAGTGGGAGACCCACATAACCAAGTCCAATTATTGCTATTTTTTTTTTCAGTTAATTTATTATTGTAAAAATTTTTTATAAATTATTTTAAATTTATAATTTGTTTTTTAATATATATTTTATTAAAGATAATCACTAAAGATATTAATAAACCAGAAAATAACCCTGGCAAAAAAAATAATTTTGCACTTTTTGGATTTTTTAATACAGGAATCGAGGGACCATCTAAAATTATATTGAAATTAAGTTGATCTACTTCTAATTTTTGCAATAATTTATTTAAATTAATAATATTTTGTTTAAAAATAATAATACTTTTTGATAACTCTAGATTACTCCTTAGAAATAAACTGTCGAGCTCGTTCTCATTTAATTTGTTACTATCTATCAAATTTAAAATTTCATTTTTTGAATTTAATTTTTTTGCAGTTTCTAAAGATTCCTCAAAGCTACTAATTTTATTTTCAATTCTAGTTTTTAAAGTTTCTTTAAACTGAATAGTAGTTTTTTTTTTTGTAAATTCTATGTATTTACGAATAAAGATATCTCCATCTAATTCTTTTGTGAAAAAGAAAGAATAACTATTTTTTTCTTTTTCTTCTTTAACTTTATTATAAAAATATTGCTTAACAGTAATATTTTTTGATTCTAAATATTTCTTAAAATTATCATACTCTAAACTTTCCTTTAAAAATGTTTCTAAATTATCTGAAGATAAAAAAGTCAACTTAAATTCAAGAACATATTGTGTCAGCAAATTGTTTTTTTCCAATGCGGAATCGTAAGAATCAAATATTTGAACGGGCGGATCTTTAAGTAATATTTCTGTTTTAAATTCTTGAATAATTCTAAAAGATAAATAATAATAACTAATCAAACTACAGACAATGCTAATGGATAAGATTAGAATTTTCTCTCTCCACAATATTCTTATAAGATCACCAAGATCTATTTCATCGTCAGTAATATAAGGATTATTTTTTTTCATTAAATTTTTAATTTAGAAAATTGTTATATTTTTATCATTTTAAGAAAAATTTAAGAAGTCTTAAAATCATTGTCATTTGTATCAATAAAAAGTTTTTCAGTGCATAAATCAAGCCAATTGAGCTATTAGTAACGGTAAGCTTAACGTGTTACCACGCTTCCACACCCGTCCTATCAACGTCGTAGTCTACGACGGCTCTATAGGA